>Ga0129315_1000016_pt1 | contig 214617 bp, 183 predicted proteins | sample Cm827metagenome_FD_94432 | JGI IMG/M metagenome (GOLD analysis project Ga0129315, IMG submission 94432) | Eastern black-and-white colobus group fecal microbial communities from Wisconsin, USA - Cm827 metagenome | ecosystem: Host-associated > Mammals > Digestive system > Large intestine > Fecal...
AATCGCAAGCTGGAAGGGAACGGAAGATAAAGAGTTCACCTTTAACGTAAGCGAAGTAAATGACAGCCAGCCGGGATACACCTATGACGGAAAAGTATATACTGTAAATGTGAAAGCGGCATTTGACAACAGCAGCAAGACTTACAGCTACAGCCTGGAAGAAGGAACAACAGATGGTGTCACCATTGATGAAAAGACGGGTGCAATCACACTGCCAAGCGAATCCTTCACCAACACATTTGCAGGAAGTGTTTCTCTTGTAAAGGTTGGTCCACAGCAGCAGAAGCTGGCAGGTGCGAAGTTCATGCTGTATCAGCAGCAGCCAAGTACTGATTACAAGGCATACGCTGAGACAGAATATGTGACAGATGCCAATGGTAACATCAAGGTAGAAGGACTTCCAGAAGGCAACTACTACTTTGTAGAGACTACCGCACCGGATGGATATGTTATCAAGATGAATGACGATGGTACCGCAAAACAGTATCCATTCACCATCCAGGCTGGTAAGGCAGAAGCCACAGTTGGTGTGGATATTGATCTTGGACTGATCGAGAATGATACCATTACACCGGGAGAAGGTGGAGATATCGATCTGGGAAGTGTAACGATTGAAAAATCTGTTTTGAATGCTGCAGGCAAGACTATCACAGCAGACGGAACCACTTTCTACGCAGGAGTCTTCTCCAAGAACCAGGATGGTACTTACACACTTGTGAAGAGTGCAACACTGGAGCAGAATGGAAAAGTAACGATCAAGGATCTGACAGTTGGTACATACTATCTGTTCGAGACCACCAAACAGGGTGACAGAATCAACGAAGCTGATTTCGCATTCGAGATTACCGGAAATGGTCAGGAATTCCAGATTAAATCTGATGAAAATACTGATGTCAAACTGGTAAACAAAGAAAAAGAAACAGTGGAAACAGAGACGGAAAAGATTACAGAAAAAGAATCTGAAGTCGAGACAGAGACAAAGACTAAGAAGACCACTACAGTAAAGACCGGTGATACCACACCAATCGCACTGTACGCAGGACTGCTGGCAGCAGCGGCAGTACTGATCGCACTGATCGTATTCCTGCGCAAAAGAAAAAACAAATAAGCTAGTGTAACAGCGGGGCGCCCGGAGAGATCCGGGCGCCTTGTTTTATTGATGAAAAACAGAAAGTTGCATTATTAAAAATAAAAAGAGAATATTATATTGACATATGCAACCTGCAAGAGTATAGTAAAAATATATTTTCATTTCAACGTGCAAATGCACAGTAAGATTTCCTGACACATTTCTGAAATCTTATATCTAAAAGAATCAATAGAAGATCATTTCTGCAGGTTATCACCTGAATGATCCATTCGATGAATTGCAACGAGGAGACAGATTTGCTAAAATAAAGGAGGAGATAACTATCAAAAAAGAAAGAGATGTGATACAGTGGCATCCGGCATTTTGTAGTGCCACAGAGTTGGAATTTTTAGAAAATCGAAAAAACCTGGAGTTTCACAGAGAAGTAAATTTGAGTAGGAAACCATTACAGATGGATTTACTGATTATTAAAAAGCTGGCAGATATCTCATTAATAAATGAAATCGGACATATATTCAGAGAACATAATATAATCGAATATAAAAGTCCAAATGATAGCATGTCGATTGATGATTTTTATAAAACAATAGCATATGCCTGTTTATATAAAGCAACGAAAGGCAGACAGGTAGATGATATTAAGGCAGAGGAGATAACAATTTCCATGTTCCGGGAGCGATATCCAAGAGAATTGTTTCAGGATATCAGAACTTTGGGTATGGTAGTAGAACTATATCAGGATGGAATATATTACATAAAGGGAAAAGTTCCATTTCGGACACAGATCATTGTAATGAATCAGTTAAACCAGCAGAAGCATGAGAGTCTGCGGGTGCTATCTCAGAAGCTGATAGAAGAAGATGCAAGAAATTTCCTGAAAAAGATGGAGGTTCTTACAGAACCAGGTGACAGAGAACTGATTGATTCTGTGCTGCATGTAAGTGTTGCAGCAAATCAAGAAGTTTATGAGAAAGTGAAAGGGGGAACGATCATGTATGAAGCGATAAAAAATTTATTTAAAGAAGAATATGAAGAGATCAAGGCACAGACAGTGAAAGAAGCAGAAGAACTCAAGGCGCAAAAAATGAAAGAAGCAGAAGAACTCAAGGCGCAGAAAATGAAAGAAGCAGAAGAACTCAAGGCGCAGATAATAAAAGAGGCAGAAGAAGAAGCAAAAAGAATAAAAGAAGCAGCCTGTCTTTTCAGAGATGGTAAGTAACAAAAATGTAAAGGTTTCACAGGGTATCCGGCATTGTCGGATGCCCTGTTTTATGTTATACTTGCTATAGATTTATGCGTAAAAACAGATACGGAAGGAGGCAGGGAGAATTGGAAAATTATGCCATTGAAATGCTGAATATTACCAAGTGTTTTCCGGGCATTATTGCCAATGACAATATTACACTGCAGTTAAAAAAAGGCGAGATTCATGCGCTGCTGGGAGAGAATGGCGCAGGAAAGTCTACCCTTATGAGTGTATTATTTGGTCTTTATCAGCCAGAAGAGGGAGAGATCCGCAAGGATGGAAAGAAGGTAGAGATCAAGGATCCGAATGATGCCAATGATCTGGGAATTGGAATGGTGCATCAGCACTTTAAGCTGGTGGAATGTTTCAGTGTTCTGGATAATATTATTCTTGGTGTAGAGACTACGAAGCACGGATTTCTGCAGAAGGAAGAGGCGCGAAAGAAGGTTATGGCCTTATCTGAGAAGTATGGACTTCAGGTAGAGCCAGATGCTTTGATTGAGGATATCACGGTTGGTATGCAGCAGAGAACCGAGATCCTGAAGATGCTGTATCGTGACAATGAGATTCTGATTTTTGATGAGCCGACTGCAGTACTGACTCCGCAGGAGATTCAGGAACTGATGAAGATCATGAAGAATCTGTCTGCAGAGGGCAAGAGTATTCTGTTTATCACGCACAAGCTGTCAGAGATTATGCAGGTTGCTGACCGTTGTACCGTACTCCGCAAGGGAAAATATGTGGGTACCGTAGAGACAAAGGATACCACACCGGAGAAGCTGTCTGCGATGATGGTTGGCCGTGATGTCAACTTTGCAGTAAAGAAGGAAGAATGCGAGCCGGGAGATGTGGTGCTGGATGTACAGAACATGACGGTAGCGTCCAGGCGTCATAAGAACAATGCGGTGAATAACGTATCTCTTCAGGTGCATCGTGGGGAGATTGTCTGCATCGCCGGTATTGACGGAAACGGTCAGACGGAGTTCGTCTATGGACTGACCGGGCTGGAGCCGTTAAAAGAGGGCAGGATTACCTTAAATGGAGAGGACATCACCCATGCTTCCATCCGGGAACGTTCTCTGAAAGGGATGAGCCATATCCCGGAAGATCGTCACAAGCATGGTCTGGTACTGGATTACAGCCTGGAATACAATATGGTATTGCAGAGATACTTTGAACCGGAATTTACCGGAAAGGGAGGATTCCTGAAGAAGGGAGCCATCCGTTCCTATGCAAAGCGGCTGATAGATCAGTATGATGTACGTTCCGGTCAGGGACCGGTGACGATCGCCAGATCCATGTCCGGTGGTAATCAGCAGAAAGCGATCATTGCCCGTGAGATTGATAAGAATCCGGAACTGCTGGTGGCAGTACAGCCGACCCGTGGACTGGATGTAGGAGCGATTGAATATATCCACAGTCAGCTGGTGGCACAGAGAGACGCTGGGAAAGGTGTGCTTCTGGTCAGTCTGGAGCTGGATGAAGTTATGAATGTTTCTGACCGCATTCTGGTCATGTATGAAGGTGAGATCGTTGGAGAATTCGATCCGAAGAAAGTAACTGTAGAAGAACTGGGTCTGTACATGGCAGGCGCTAAGAGAAAGGAGGCCTAAGGGATGAATAACGAGAAGAAGTCCAAAGGAAGCCTTTTAAGAAATGGAGCAGTACAGTCCCTGCTGGCATCGATAGTCTGCATTATTATTGGATTGCTGATCGGATATGTGGTGCTGCTCATCATCAATCCGGCAGGCGCAGCAGGAGCCATTGTTGCCATTCTGAAGAACTTTATGTATTATCCGTCAGCTGTGAAGGCGACACAGTACTTTGGAAGTACTCTGGTAAAAGCGTGTCCATTGCTGCTGTGTTCTCTGTCCGTATTATTTGCCTACAAGGTAGGACTGTTTAATATCGGAGCAGCAGGACAGTATGTGGCAGGTGCAGGAGCCTGTCTGTATTTTGCCCTTGGTTTTAAGATGCCATGGTATGTGTGTGTACTGGCAGCAGTTGTGGTTGCAGCAGCGCTGGCAGCGATCTCTGGTATCCTGAAAGCATATTGCAATGTGAACGAAGTGATTTCCTGTATTATGCTGAACTGGATCGCATTGTATGTGGTGAATATGCTGTTATCCACTGTAAAGGATCCATCCAGCCCATATTCCCTGGCACTGGGATCGACCAATGCAGCGGCAGCATTGCCGACACTGGGACTGGAAAAATTATTTGCAAATAATAAATACGTATCCATCGCCCTTCCGTTATCAGTTCTTGTGGCGATTCTGGTGTGGATACTTCTGGAAAAGACGAAGCTTGGTTATGAACTGAAAGCAACCGGATTGAACAAGCAGGCAGCCAAGTACTGTGGTATGAAGGAAAAATACAACATCATCCTTACCATGGTCATCGCAGGTGCCCTGTCCGGACTGGGCGCTGCCTTCTATTATCTGACAGGCGTAGAACAGTGGGCAGTGACACAGACCAGTATTCCTGGAATGGGATTTAACGGAATCGCAGCCGCCTTCCTGGGTGGTCTGCATCCGATCGGAGCAATCTTTTCGTCTTATTTTATTCAGCATATTACCAGTGGAGGAGCTTATGTGGACAAATCCATGTATTGTTCTCAGATATCAGACTTTATTTCTGCACTGATTATTTACCTGTGTGGCTTCGTATTTTTCTTCAAGCTGTGGATGAATCACATGCTGGATAAGAGAGAAGAAAAACGTGCCATGAAAGAAGAGAAAGGAGGCGAAGCATAATGTTACTTTTAATCCAATATACATTAATATTTGCTTCCGTTTTGATTCTGGTAGCTCTGGGCGGATGCTTCTCCGAACACAGTGGAGTCATCAACATCGGGCTGGAGGGTATCATGGTTATGGGAGCCCTGGGTGGTGCTCTGATGCTGAGATTTCTTTCCCCGGATACACCGGCGATCCTGATTATTTTGCTGGTGATGCTGGCCAGTATCGCATGTGGAATGATATATTCCCTGCTTCTGGCTGTGGCAGCGATCAACTTCAAGGCAGACCAGACACTGGTTGGTACGGCACTGAATCTGCTGGGAACTGCAGCAGCAGTGGTGGTAGTCAGAGCCATCAACATGGCTTCCGACCCGAATAATGTGTCTTCTACCGTTTCTTATATCGCAACCAAAAAGGCACTGCTGGTAAGAATCGGCGGATTTGAATTCAACTGGTTCATGCTGGTAGCATTGCTGGCACTGATCATTTCTTATGTGGTATTATATAAGACAAGATTTGGTCTGCGTCTTATGGCTTGTGGTGAGCATCCACAGGCAGCTGATTCTGTAGGTATCAATGTGCAGAAGATGCGTTATGCCGGCGTCCTGATTTCCGGTCTGTTAGGTGGACTGGGCGGAATCGTTTATATCACAGCAGGTGTAAGTGAGTGGAAGTTCGAGAATGGCGTGGCAGGCTTCGGATTCCTGGCCCTGGCGGTTATGATTTTCGGACAGTGGAAGCCGGTGAATATCGGACTGGCAGCGCTGCTGTTTGGACTGTTCCGAGCATTATCCAATGTGTACACCGGATTTGGTGCTCTGGTTGCACTGCATATACCGAGTACGGTTTACAATATGCTGCCATATATTATTTCCCTGGTTGTGCTGGCCTTTACATCCCAGAAGTCCAGGGCACCGAAAGCAGAAGGTATCCCGTACGATAAGGGACAGAGATAAAATAGTGATCTGGCACTGTTGAGTGCACAGTAAGAAAACGGTCCGTCGGCATGATGACAAAAGAGAACAGTTCATTGTTTGCATCAGGCCGGCGGATTTTCAGATAATACAGTAAGAAAAGGAGAAACAAAGTATGAAATATGATGTGATTATTGTAGGCGCCGGTCCGGGAGGAATCTTTTCTTCCTATGAGCTGGTAAAGTTAAATCCAAATCTGAAGATTGGGGTATTTGAGTCAGGATATTCCCTGGAGAAACGTCATTGTCCGATTGATGGAGACAAGGTGAAAAGCTGTATCAAGTGTAAGACCTGTGCCATCATGAGTGGATTTGGCGGAGCAGGAGCATTTTCTGATGGAAAATACAATATTACCAATGATTTTGGCGGTACACTGTATGAGTATATCGGCAGAAAAGAAGCTATGGATCTGATGAAGTACGTAGATGAGATCAATGTCACTCACGGCGGAGAAGGAACGAAGATGTACTCGACTGCAGGAACCGGACTGAAGAAGGTCTGTATGCAGAATAAGTTAAAGCTTCTGGATGCTTCTGTGCGTCATCTGGGAACGGATATCAACTATGTGGTACTGGAGAACCTGTATGCAGAGTTGAAGGACAAAATTGATTTCCATTTCCATACACCGGTGACCAGCGTGGAGGTGATCGATGGTGGTTATCGTGTGGTGACAGAAGGAGAAAGCTACGACTGTGAGAAATGTATTATTTCTGTAGGAAGAAGCGGAAGTAAGTGGATGGAGACCGTATGTAAGGAGCTGGATATCCCGACCAAGTCCAACCGTGTGGACATCGGTGTCCGTGTGGAACTTCCGGCGGTGATCTTCTCAGATCTGACGGATGAACTGTACGAGAGCAAGATTGTATATCGTACAGAGAAGTTCGAGGATAATGTGCGTACCTTCTGTATGAATCCATATGGAATCGTAGTAAATGAAAATACGAACGGAATCGTAACGGTAAATGGACACAGTTTTGAAGATCCGGAGAAACGAACCGAAAATACAAACTTTGCACTTCTGGTTGCCAAACACTTCTCGGAACCGTTCAAAGACAGTAACGGATATGGTGAAAGCATTGCCAGACTGTCCAATATGCTGGGCGGCGGTGTTATTGTACAGAGATTCGGTGACCTGGTAAGAGGAAGACGAAGCAATACCAAGAGAATCGAGGAAGGCCTGGTGACACCGACTCTGTCTGCCACACCTGGCGATCTGAGCCTGGTATTGCCGAAACGTATTCTGGATGGTATTATAGAGATGATTTATGCATTGGATAAGATCGCACCGGGTACAGCAAACGATGATACATTGCTCTACGGTGTAGAAGTCAAGTTCTACAACATGGAAGTAGAACTGGATGAGAACCTGGAGAGCAAACATAAAGGCCTGTATGTAATCGGTGACGGCAGCGGTGTGACACACTCCCTGTCACATGCTTCAGCCAGCGGTGTATACGTGGCAAGAAAAATCGTAAATGACTAAGCCATTGGGGACGGAGTTTTCTGGCTCTGCAGACATCTGAGGAACGACAGCAAAGGATGATTGGATAACAGAAACGGGGGATGTCAAAATGAAAGGTGAAAAACCAAGGGTATTGATTGTGGAAAAGTCCGAAGAAAAACGGATAATACTAAGAGATATCCTTCGGAATGGATTTCAGATTCTGGAGGCTGAGAACGAAAGAGAAGCAGCAGAGTTGTTGAAAGAGCATGGTGTAGATTTTTGTGTCATGCGGCCAGATACCTATCAGGATATGAGCGGACAAAGTGAAGTTTATTCTGCGCAGCTGAGAAAGCTGGAGCGAAAAGCTTCACTGGATCCGCTGACCGGTCTGTTGAATCATGCTACAGCGCGAGAAAAAGTGAAACAGCGTATGTACTGCAACAGGGAAAGTGAGTTCGCATTTCTCATTTTTGATCTGGATTATTTTAAGCTGGCCAATGATACCTATGGGCATCAGTTTGGTGACAAGGTCCTGATCTATATTGCGGAAAAGCTGCGCAGCGTACTGCGTAAAGAAGATCTGGCAGTGAGGATCGGTGGAGATGAATTCATGGTGGTGGTGGAATATCATCAGGAGATTGAATCTGTGGTGGAGCGTATTTTTGAAAATCTCAGTGGAACCTATGAACATTTCCCGATTTCCCTCAGTATGGGGGTCAGCACGACCAAAGACTGCGACAGAGAATATGAGATGCTTTTTAAACGGGCAGATAAGGCACTTTATACGGCTAAGAGAAGTGGAAGAGGCCGCTATGTCTTTTACAACGATATGATGGAAGCAATGTTTTCTGTCTTATCACCGATTGAGAGTGGAGAAGGAAGTAAAGAGGAGTAACATGAAGGACAGTAAGGGACAGACAAAGGAAGCAGAAGAAAATACAAAAAACAGTGTCAGGAGGCTGATCATGGTGGTGATCAGTATCTTGCTGCAGGTAGCATGGATCATTGGACTTGCAGTGCGGCTGACCAATTATTATGCAGTGATTTCTACTCTGGCGAGTATTCTGGGATTGCTGCTGGTATTCCGTGTATATGGGCTTCAGATTAATTCTGCTTACAAGATATCCTGGATTATTCTGATTCTGATGTTTCCGATCATGGGAGCCTGTCTTTATCTGATGTTTGGCCGGACCGGAGCGCTGGGAAGTATGCGGAAGTGGTTTGATAAAGTGCATGCAGCTTATGCACATTTGTTACCACAGGATGAGCAAATTGTGGATAAGCTGGAAATGGCTGACGGCACACTGGCCAGACAGTCCGGATATCTGCGAAGGGGTGCCGGTTATCCGGTTTACCAGAATACGGATGTGGAATTCTATGGAGATACAACCAGGGCGCTGGAAGCACAAAAAGAGGAGCTGCGAAAAGCTAAAAAGTTTATTTTTATGGAATATCATGCCATCGAAGATTCGGTTGCCTGGAAAGGAATTGAGGAGATTCTGGAAGAAAAAGCGGCCGCAGGACTGGATGTGCGGGTTTTTTATGATGATATGGGCAGTATTGGCTTTGTCAGCAAAGAATTTATGGAAAAGCTGAGACGAAAAGGAATCCAGTGTAAGGTGTTTAATCCATTGATTCCGATTCTGAATGTATTCATGAATAACCGGGATCACCGTAAGATCACAGTGATTGATGGAAAAGTGGGATTTACCGGTGGATATAATCTGGCCAATGAATATTTTAATCTGACTCATCCCTATGGAGAATGGAAGGATTCCGGAATCAAGCTGACCGGGGATGGCGTACGCAGCCTGACACTGATCTTCCTGGAGATGTGGAATGCAACGCAAAGGGAGCAGGAAGATCCGATCCCTTACCTGCTGAAGTCTGCCTATCGTTCTGCTGAAGCTGGATTTGTGCAGCCGTATGCAGACAGCCCACTGGATGGGGAACGTACCGGAGAGAATGTCTACCTGAATATGATCAAAGGGGCAAAAAAATATGTGTATATCACCACACCATACTTGATCATCAGTGATGAGATGCAGCGTACGTTGACGCTGGCAGCGAAAAGTGGGGTAGATGTGCGAATTATTACACCGGGGATTCCAGACAAACCTCTGATCTATAAGGTGACCAGAAGCTATTATGCAGGACTGGCAGCAGAAGGGGTGAGGATCTATGAATATACACCTGGTTTCATCCATTCTAAGCAGATGGTCTGTGATGATGAAGTGGCCATAGTAGGAACCATCAATCTGGACTTCCGCAGCCTGTATCTGCATTTTGAAAATGCATGCTGGTTTGCCGGATGCAGGGCTGTAGCGGAAGTGCGGCACGACTTTGAAAAGATGTTCCCGATCTGCCAGGAAGTGACAGAGAAATACAGCAAGAAGCGTTCTCTGGCACTTCGGGGATGGGAATGCATTCTGCGCATGTTCAGTCCATTGATGTAATCACGCTCTGCGATATCGGTTGAAGCAGGAATAGATTTCCTGCACCCTTGGAATGGCGTAGCCGCCTGGAAGATACTTTCCGTCTGTGAAAGCTTCCAGGCCTTTTTTATTGATCTGAGCCTGGAGATATTGGACGGTCTCTGGCAGTGTCTTTTTGGAATCTATAAGTTTCTCAGCAGCATATTTCAGGAGCAGCCCCAAAGTGGCGGTCTGTTCACTGTCAATCAACTGCTCAATATAGCGAAGATCCACGTTCTGTTTTCCAAGTGCAAATCCATCTTTGCCCTGTAATTTTACTTTCAGACTTTCTTCTCCTCGTACAGCACCCGTGCGGTAGTCACGTTTTTTGCCGACGGCCTTTGGATCTGTGGTCATAATCCGACGGCTGGCAGGCATCTGGAAAGGACGCACAGAAGTCTCTGGAATCGGAAATTCCTGACAAAGCGCCTTTGCCTGGGAAGTGATGTCTACTGGCACATAGCTGTCCATTTGGATCACGGTATCTGCAATGTGGAAAAATGCACCTGAGCTTCCGGCTACCAGAATAGTAGAGATACCGGCCTGTGTATAGAGATCCCGGGCACGCTCCAGGAACGGGGTAATCGGCTCTTTATCCGGAGCGATCAGGCGCTGCATAAAAGCATCCCGTACCATGAAGTTGGTAGCGGAAGTGTCTTCATCCAGAAGAAATACATGACTTCCAGATTCGATGCCTTCCACGATGCCTGCTGCCTGTGAAGTGCTGCCGCTGGCATCTTCAGTGGAAAAACTATGGGTGTCTTTGCCATTTGGCAAGTCATTGATGAACATAGAAATATCCACATCTTTGATAAAGCGGCCATCTTCGGAACGAAGCTTCAGAGCGGTATCATCTGTCAGTACATATTCCCGGCCATCTCCGGCAATATGGTTGTAAACACCGAGATCCAGTGCATTCAATAAAGTAGATTTTCCGTGATATCCACCACCGACAATCAGAGTAATCCCCTCAGGAATGCCCATGCCAGTGATGGTGCCTTTGTGTGGCAGCTGCATGGAGATACGCAGTGACTCCGGGGAGGAAAACGTCTTTGCTCCTTTCATTGGGCGAGAGGATACGCCGCTTTCTCTTGGCAGGATTGCCCCATCAGCAACAAAGGCTACCAGATTTCTTTTTTTCATTTCTTTACGAATCGCATCCTGATCTTCACACAGGTCGATCGTCTGAGCCACTTCAGAAGCATTTAGATTTCGATAATAAAAAGATTTCTCCACACAGACAGGCAGAAAATCAAAGAAGATCTTTTCCAGCTCCTTTGCATTGATACTGCGGCCGTTGGCAGGAAAGCCAACAAAGAAACGGGCAGTAAGAGATCCATTCTGTGTATCGGCATCTATCTGGCATGCAGTCCGCTGTAAGATTTCCGGACCACACTGGCTGACAGAGATCAGTCCGCTCTTGCCAGATCCCTTGGCACGAAAAGAAAAGCGATTTACCTGTCCGGCGAACTGACGGGTCAGATAATCAGCCAGAGCTGTGCGGGTCAGATGGCTGACCAGACAGCGTTCTGGAAAGCCTGCACGTTTCAGCGGAACCTGAACAGTGATGTGTGAAGGGGATGCAAATGGATCACCTTGCACATGGTCAATAGAAAGCGTATAAGCCGGGAAACGATATACCCCTTTCAGAGACTTATAGGCTGGATAACTTTTATGATCAATAGAACGTAATAATTGCTGTAAATCAGTAGATGATTGCATAAAATCGACTCCTTTGGTGAATTCTTAATAATATCTTTATTATAAACGGTCTGATGGATGAGCGCAATGTCCCCGGAAAAGAAGAAAACAAGTGGAATCCGTGGTCAGGTACGATGAAACCGGGAGTGATGCGACCCCGGAAAGGAAGAAACAAGTGGAATCCGTGGTCAGGTAGTGGAAGACCAGGAGTGATGCAACCCCGGAAAAGAAGAAACAAGTGGAATCCGTGGTCAGGTACCGGGAGACCAGGAGTGATGCAACCCCGGAAAAGAAGAAACAAGTGGAATCCGTGGTCAGGTAGTGGGAGCTCGGGAGTGATGCGACCCCGGAAAAGAAGAAACAAGTGGAATCCGTGGTCAGGTACCGGGAGCCCGAGAGAGATGCAACCCCGGAAAAGAAGAAACAAGTGGAATCCGTGGTCAGGTAGTGGAAGACCAGGAGTGATGCGACCCCGGAAAAGAAGAAACAAAAGAAATCCGTGGTCAGGTACCGGAAGACCGGGAGTGATGTGACCCCGGAAAAGAAGAAACAAGAGAAATCCGTGGTCAGGTACCGGGAGACCAGGAGTGATGCGACCCCGGAAAAGAAGAAACAAGAGAAATCCGTGGTCAGGTACCGGAAGACCGGGAGTGATGCGACCCCGGAAAAGAAGAAATAAATTTGTAGATGATGAAAAAAAATTATCTTGACAGGAATTGGCATATGAATTATAGTTATTCTTGAGGTTAGAAAGATCTAACAAAAGTAATAAAAAACTTACTTCGATAATCAGAAGAAGATTTTTATTACGGAGAAGGAGTATTGGGGTATGTTGGAACGGTATCTGGTGGAGCATTGTTCTCCTACGCTTGCTTCGATTAAGACAGCGAATCTGTTTACGTATGCATTTTCTTCCGAAGAGGAAGTGCAGGAGCAGATCGATCACTGGAATGCATCCATGAGGAAGAAAGGAATTTTTGTGATGGAGCTGCGAAGGAGCGAGAAGGCGGCACTGATCTATGTGTGCCGGAAGTCTTTCCTGGAACGGGATCTGAAGAAACCAGGGGTTGCGCAATTTATGAAGAAGTATGATTACACCAGTCTGGAACCGGAAGATGCCTTGAAGCTTCTGCAGGATAAGCTTCAGGCGCGGGAAGAATTCCCTCATGAGATTGGTATTTTCCTGGGGTATCCGCTGGGTGATGTGATTGGCTTTATCAAGAATGCCGGACACAATTGTAAATGCACCGGGTGCTGGAAGGTATATTGCAATGAATGTGAAGCGGTACGCACTTTCGCAAAATATAAAAAGTGCAAGGATGTGTATATGCGGCTGTGGCAGCAGGGACGCAGTGTCATGAAACTGACTGTGGCAGCCTGATGTGGTCCGAAGAAAGTCAAATGGCTTTTTTCTCATATAAATGATTCTGTGAGTTACACTCTCACAATCTGATTAAAAATGAAAATAGCAGGAGGATTTTAAAATGAGTAAAGTAGCAGTTGTATTCTGGAGCAGTTCAGGAAATACAGAGACAATGGCAGAGGCAGTTCTGGAAGGCGCAAAGGGAGCAGGCGCAGATGCAGAAATGATTAACTGCGCAGACTTCAATGCAGACATGGTAGATCAGTATGATGGAATTGCACTGGGATGCCCGGCTATGGGAGATGAAGTTCTGGAAGAAGACGAATTCCAGCCACTGTACGATGCATGCAAGAGTAAGCTTGCTGGCAAGAAAGTAGCACTGTTCGGTTCTTACGGCTGGGGCGATGGCGAATGGATGAGAAACTGGGAAGAAGATGCAAAGGGCGCTGGTATCACACTGGCATGCGACAGCGTGATCTGTAACGATGCACCAGATGATGAAGCAAACGCTTCTCTGAAGGAGCTGGGCGCTGTAATCGCATAACAGAAAATCTCTTTACAGAGTAATACCGTCGATACTTCAGGCTGGAAGTGTCGGCGGTATTCTTTTATGCTTTGCATTTATTTTTTATACAAAATTCGAACAGAGTTCAGGATACACAGCATAGCCACGCCGGTATCTGCAAATACTGCGAACCACATGGATGCGTGTCCTGTCAGGCCAAGGATCATAACGATGGCTTTGATGGCCAGGGCAAATACTACATTCTGCCAGGAGATGGCGCTGGTTGCGTTGGCAATGCGGATCGCCTGTGGAATGGCATCCATATTGGAGTTCATGAAGACCACATCTGCAGCTTCGATGGCTGCGTCAGCACCGCTTCCCATTGCAGCACCTACATCGGCACCGGCAAGAACCGGGGCATCATTGATACCGTCACCAACGAACATGACACTGGTGTGCTGTGCACGGATTTTCTGAAGTTCCGCTAATTTGTCCTGAGGAAGAAGCTTGGCATGCACTTCATCAATACCGGTTTCAGCAGCAACGGCATCGGCGCTGTCCTGTGCATCGCCAGTCAGCATTGCTGTGGTAATACCCAGCTTCTTCAGTGCAGCGATGGCAGATTTTGCTTCTGCCTTGATGGTATCGGAGATCACGATATGACCTTCGAATTTGCCATTTAAGGCAATCAGAACTTCACTGCCAAAGCCTTTTTTCTGGTAAGCAGACAGATCGATATGGAACTGATCCATCAGCTTGCGGTTGCCAACCAGAAGAGTACCTTTACCAGTCTCAGCAGAAATACCGTGACCTGCGATCTCTTCCAGTTTGGCCGGTTTCACAAGGGAAAGTCCTTTTTCCTGTGCAGCGGTTACAATACTGGTGGCAATCGGATGAGTAGAGATCTGCTCGCATCCGGCTGCCAGAGCTAATAATTCATCAGAAGAAAGGGATCCGGCGGATACCACTTCCTGTACTACGAAGTTACCTTCTGTGATGGTACCTGTTTTATCCATAACAACGGCTTTTACATTGTGCAGCTGTTCCAGGGAAATTCCACCCTTGAACAGGATACCTTTCTTGGAGCCTGCACCGATTCCGGAGAAGAATGCCAGCGGAACGCTAAGTACCAGAGCGCAAGGACAGCTGATAACCAGGAAGGTCAGTGCGGTGTGTACCCAGTAGTACCAGTTGCCAGATACCAGTGACGGAATGATCGCAGTTGCCAGTGCCAAAATAACGACAAATGGTGTGTAGACTCTGGCGAATCTGGTAATAAAACGGTCGATCTTTGGCTTGCTTGCAGCGGCATTTTCCACAGAATCCAAAATGCGGGTAACCATGGATTCAGATAACGGTTTGTCAACACGGATCTTCAGCTGACCGGAGACATTGACACAACCGGAAACAATTTCGTCACCTTTTTTCACAGTAACCGGAACCGGTTCGCCTGTGATGGCGGAAGTATCCAGACGGCTGTCACCTTCCAGAATAGTTCCATCCAGAGGAATACGGTCGCCAGGACGAACCAGAAGTACGTCACCGACTTCTGTCTCTTCAGCCGGGATCACGCGGATATCATTGCCAGATACCAGATTGACAGTTTCCGGACGAAGGTCTACAGCGTCCATGATCTGAGTCCGGCTGCGTTCTACTGCAACATCTTCAAAGAATTCCCCGATGCGGTAGAACAGCATAACGCCGACTGCTTCAGAAAAATCACCAACGGCAAAAGCACCCAGAGTAGCGATACTCATCAGGAAGTTCTCATCAAATACCTGCCCGTGTGCCAGGTTCTTTACAGCGGTAATTACGATTTCCAGACCAAGAATCAGATAAGCAATGACATTGACAATTGCCGGTGCATAACCGTTTACGCCCATATGTTCCATGACTTCGCCAATAACAAATAAAACAGCGCCGGCAGCGATCATGGCAAGTGTCTTTTTCTGTTCTGCCTTTTCATCTTTTTTATCTTCTGTTTTCGCAGCAGCTTTCGGAGACGGATCTTTCGGAACAACCTTCACTTCAGATTCGATAGAGGAACAGATGTCCTGAATCTGAGGAACCAGGGAATCCAGACGTTTTCCGGTGATGCGAAGCTGTTTGGTTGAGAAAGTGATGGTAGCCTCTGCTACATCATCCAGCTCGTTAATGCGGCGTTCCATCTTGGCAGCACAGTTGGCACATCCCAGATTTTCCAGAATATAGACACGGCTTTCGCCCCCATTTCTGGTAACCGGAGTCTTCGGAACTACTTTTACTTCAGATTCAATAGAAGCACAGATCTCCTGAATCTGAGGAACCAGCGCATCCAGATGAGTACCGGAGATACGAAGCTGTTTGGTAGCAAAAGTAATGGTTGCATCCGCTACATCATCTAATTCATTGATGCGGCGTTCCATCTTGGCAGCACAGTTGGCGCATCCCAGATTCTCCAGAATAAACACCTGCTTCTCTGGACCCGCTGCATGATGTTCGTGAGCTTCGTGTTCATGATGTTCATGATCGTGGTGATCATGTCCGCAACCGCAGGAATCGCCGTGATCGTGATGATGTTCATGTTCATGATGGTCATGATCGTGGTGATCATGTCCGCAACCGCAGGAATCGCCGTGATCGTGATGATGTTCATGTTCATGATGGTCATGATCGTGGTGATCATGTCCGCAACCGCAGGAATCTCCGTGTTCATGGTGATGATGATCATGTTCGTCATGTTCATGATCGTGGTGATCATGTCCGCAACCGCAGGAATCGCCGTGATCGTGATGATGTTCATGTTCATGATGTTCATGATCGTGGTGATCATGTCCGCAACCACAGCCGCATTCGTCGTCATGGTCGTGATGATGCTCATGTTCATTATGTTCATGATCGTGGTGATCGTGCCCACAGCCGCAAGAATCGCCGTGGTCGTGATGATGTTCATGACCACAACCGCATTCATCATCATGTTCGTGATCATGATGATGATCATGTTCTTCATGCACATGATCATGGTGATCATGGCTGCAGCCACAGCCGCATTCGTCGTCGTGGTGGTGATGGTGTTCATGTTCATCATGTTCATGATCGTGGTGATGATGTTCATGTCCACAGCCGCATTCGTCATCATGGTTGTGATGGTGATGTTCATGCCCTTCGTGGCTATGCTCATGTTCGTGATCGTGGCCACATCCGCAGCCACAATGATCTTCATCGTGAAGGTGTTCGTGTTCACTCATGATATAATCCTCCTTATATAATAGAAGTCATTAAATTTAAAAGTTAAAAACATATGAATATCTGTTCATATGTTAATATAATACCGATATGGGTATCTGTCAAGCGTATTTAAGATATAAATAGTTACTAAAAAATTGGTAGTTTTTATGTGGCTTTTGAACAAAAATCTTCACATTGCTTTTTCCCATAAAACAGAGTATGATGATACAAAACAGTTACAAAAACATACTAACCACACTAGGGAGGACTACATCATTCATGAACTGGGACGAATGGAAGAAAACGTGGAAACAGGCGCTGGAGTTGTTCCTTGCGTTGGCACTGGCCATCGCATTTTACTTCTTTCTCTTGCGCTTTTATTCCTTTAAGAGAAGTATCGGATCGGTGATCAATATTTTAATGCCGTTTATTTATGGAGGAGTTATGGCCTACCTGCTTAAGACACCGTGCAACTTCTTTGATAAGTTTTGGGAAGCGTTTCTCCCGGAGAAGTGGAAAAAACATAAAACAGGGATTTCTGTACTGACAGTATTGATTCTGGTATTTTTGATTTTATATACCTTGCTTCGCACAGTGATCCCGCAGGTGGCATCCAGTATTACGGTACTGGCGGGTATGGTACCTGAGCAGGTGAATCGGTTTTTTGACTGGGTATCTTCCTATTTAAATAGCGAGGGTGTCGTTCAGAACTATGTCAGACCGATTGCGGAAGATCTCAGTACGAAGATGGTGGATTGGGCGAATACCGATCTGCTCCCATATTTGCAGAATATTGTAACGAATACACTGAATTCGCTGGTGGGTGTTGTATCCAATCTGGGTATTGGATTTATCGTATGCGTGTACGCACTCTGTGCCCGTAAAAAATTTTCACGTCAGGGAAAAGCAGTGGTTTATAGTATTTTAAAACCGAAATATGCAGATGCGTTTATGAACGAACTGAGATTTGCAGATAAGACCTTTGATGGATTTTTAAGTGGAAAGATCCTGGACAGTGCGATTGTGGGATTGATCTGTTACGGTTTTTGTCTGATCATGGCATTTACCAGAGGATTTTCTAATGGAATACTGATCAGCCTGATTATTGGTGTGACCAACATCATTCCATACTTTGGACCTTTTATCGGTGCCATTCCGACGACCTTGATGATTTTGATGTCTGATCCAATCGGAGCAGTGATTTTCCTGATCTTTATCATCATTCTGCAGCAGTTTGATGGAAATGTACTGGGACCAAAGCTGCTGGCAGGCAGCGTGGGATTATCCGGATTCTGGGTACTGTTTTCCATTACGGTATTTGGCGGATTCTTCGGATTTGTGGGCGTGCTTATTGGTGTGCCGGTATTTGCTGTGATCTATGATCTGATTCGCAAGCTGGTCAAACGTGGGCTTCAGCGGAATCATAAAGAAGAACTTCTGGAAGATGAAAACAGAACCGGAGAAGAAGTGACGGAAACAAAGCCGGCAAGACTTTCTCCAGGAGAGCATCTGGAACAGAAGCTGGATGAGCGGATCTTGCGGCGGGAACTGGAAGCCATGGAGAAAGCTCAGGAAGAAGAGATAAAAGAAAAAGAGCAAAAGATGCAGGATAGCAGCCGGCAGAAAGCCAATGGCGCTGAGAAAAAGACTGGTAAAAACAGACGCAGAGAAGGTAACAGCTCAAAACAAAATAACACAGATATAGAGTAGAAAAAAGAGGATACATAGATGGAATTATATAAAGGAAGACCAGAAAATACAGATGGACGCCAGGAACGGGAGATACGGGTCTATGACTTCCTGGACAAGCTGGGAATCGAATATGAAAGAACGGATCATGAACATGCAGATACCATGGAAGCCTGCAATGAGATCGATGAAGTGCTGAATGTACTGATATGCAAGAACTTATTTTTATGCAACCGACAGAAGACAGACTTCTATCTGTTGATGATGCCGGGAGACAAGCCATTTAAGACAAAAGAACTGCCAGCTCAGATCGGCAGTGCCAGACTGTCCTTCGCATCGGAAGAATTTATGATAGAATATCTGGATATTCACCCGGGCGCAGTCAGCGTCATGGGGCTGATGAACGACACGGACAATCATGTGCGGTTGTTGATTGATGAGGATGTACTGAAGGGGGAATACATTGGATGCCATCCATGTGTGAACACTTCCAGCCTGAAGATACGGACAAAAGATATTGTGGAGACATTTTTACCGGCAGTCCATCATGATATGACTGTGGTGAAGCTGACGGGAGAGTAGATAAGAGTTTATTCTAAAGGCAATGCGACATGGAGAAAGGAGTCAGACAGGATGAGAATCGGTTTTATCGGATGTGGAAATATGGCAACAGCCATGATCAAAGGAATATTAGACAGCGGAAAAGTGACGGCAGAGCAGATGATTGCTTCTGCCAAATCGGATCAGACCAGAGAGAAGATCAGCAGTAAGTTGGGGATTGCTGCAGCAAAGACAAATGTGGAAGTCGTAGATTTTGCAGATGTCGTATTCCTGGCAGTAAAACCACAGTATTATGAGGAAGTCATAGCAGAGATCAAAGGAGATATCCGGGAAAATCAGATCATCGTAACGATCGCTCCAGGAAAAACACTGACTTGGCTGGCAGAGCGTCTTGGATCTGATGTCAAGATCATCCGTACCATGCCAAATACTCCGGCCATGGTTAAGGAAGGCATGATGGGAATGTGCAAGAATGAACTGGTCACAGACGAAGAGCTGCAGCAGGTCAAAGAGATCTGTGAAAGCTTCGGAAAAGCAGAAGTGGTACCGGAATCTCTTATTGATGTAGTGGTAGGCGTATCCGGAAGCTCACCAGCCTATGTCTTCATGTTTATCGAAGCCATGGCAGATGCGGCAGTGGCAGATGGAATGCCAAGAGCACAGGCATACAAATTCGCAGCACAGTCCGTACTTGGAAGCGCAAAAATGGTATTGGAGACCGGCAAACATCCGGGAGAGTTAAAAGACATGGTCTGCTCCCCGGGCGGAACCACGATAGAAGCCGTACGTGTACTGGAGGAAAAAGGAATGCGCAGCGCCGTCATCGAAGCATCCAAAGCATGTGTGAAAAAAGGAAAAGAGATGTAACAAAGGGGCAATGCATATTTTGCATTGCCCTTAAAATTTACCTTTTTTCATTGATTCTTGCCCGGCTACGAATCCGGTGATTGTGTATGTAGGTCAGAAACTGTGGCTGACGGTACAACAGATACCAGGTCACCAGATTCAGTCCCATGGCACCAACCACGTCGATGACTGTGTGCTGCTTGATAAACATAGTAGAAAGCACAATAGATACAGCGATGATGCCGGAGATCTGTACCGCCCATGGGTGCTTCTTCAATGTTGTAGAATGTCTCACGGCAGTATGCATGGCGATGGTATTGAATACATGAATACTCGGGAATACATTCGTAGAAGTATCGGAAGAGTAGATCATGACCACCAGTCTGGTAAATACATTATCCCTTGGAAGAACGGCAGGTCTTAAAGTATGTCCGTTTGGCCATACCAGAGAAATCAGCAGAAACAGCGCCATACCAATCATCAGGTTGGTGGAAAGCTGATAATACTGATCGCGATCCCTTTCCACAATTCCAAAGAACAAAACTCCAAATGTGATATAGAAAAACCAGATAATATATGGAATAACAAAAATCTCACAAAACGGAATCAGATGATCAAACTGAGAAGCCAACAGATGCATGTGATAATCCGGCCGGTTCTCTACATATACGAATACTGATAAATAAAAAATCAAAAATATGGCAAGTGGAAGCAGATGCTTATATTTTCGATAAAATGACTTCATATAAGATACGATATATGACATAAAATACACCTCTGTTTTTCAAGTTCGCTCCCAGAAATAATCGGGGGCATCATCCTGATACACAGGATCGTCTACGTGATATCGAATATTTTTATAGCATGAAAAATCCTTTCTGGCAAGAGCTGAAAAGATTTTTTAATAAAAAATTAATCCAACGGGGACGGAGTTTTCCGGCTTTTTTCCTGTCCCCATTGGCAATGATGCAAAATTTGTCGAACGATTTTGTTTGTAAAAGCAATGCATTTGTGGTAAAGTGAAGTCACATTTCAGGGAATTCAAGATATCTTGCCATTCGGCATTTATTCCATGAGATATTTGAAAATAAAATATTAGAATACCATGATATGTGGTATGATAAAAGTAAGTTTAATCCCATATCATGAAAACTGGAGGTAGTTGAGTGAGGTTGGAATGGGATGAAATGAAAAATCAATTAAACAGGAAAAAGCATGGAATTGATTTTGAAACAGCGATGTTGGTATTTAATGATTTACAGAGAATTGAAATATATGATGAAGAACATAGTATTACAGAAGACAGATACAATACAATTGGACTGGTTGAGGATGTGTTATTTGTAGTATATACAGAAAGAAAAGATAACATTCGTTTAATATCGGCAAGGGTAGCAACGCCCAAAGAAAGGAGTATTTATTATGATGAAAACAGTTATGCTGAATAGAGATCAGAGACCAACAGAAGAACAAATTCGCTGCATTAGAGAAGCAGCAAAAAGAGAAATTGTATTTGATGAAGATTCACCGGAAATGACACCAAAAATGGAAGAAGCATTTCGTATGGCAGCCAGAAAACGTAATATCAACAGAAAGATGGATGTATCATAATGAACCAGGAATTGCAGAACATAGCGGAGCGTCAGATCATATGATTTGACGCCCCGTTTTTTGTACCTTTTAATGGACCGATATCTTCTGATTACAGTAAATACAACGATACGTACCAGATGGTGACAGCCTGAAGATATGGTCACAGTTGGTCTCAATACTGGTGATGCATCTTGGATTTTTACATTTGATGACATTTTTTAAATAAGCTGGTGGCACCGGATGATACTTGCGCACCACCTGTCCATCCTGGATCACGATCAGGGTAATCTTATCATCCAGATAGCCCAGGATATCCAGACGTTCCGGCATGGTATCGCCTTCTATTTTGATCAGGTCTTTATGCCCGTATTTCTGGCTGCGGACAGACTGGAGCAGGGCAACAGACTGTTTCTGGTCTTCCAGATGCAGCAGCTGATAGATGTTCATTCCCTGTCCTTCTGTGATGTGGTCTATGACCACACCATTTTGAATCGATTCTACTTTTAACATGGCAATACCTTCTTTCCGGTCAGAGGATCCTCCAGACCTAACAGAGATGCAATCAGAGCCATACGGATATAGACACCGTTCTGTACCTGCTGGAAATAAGCGGCACGGCTGTCGTTATCCACATCCGCAGTGATTTCATCCACCCTTGGAAGTGGATGAAGCACCGGCATATCCGGTTTGGCGGCCTGCAGCTTTTCTCTGGTCAGGATATAGGTTCCTTTCAGACGAATATAATCTTCTTCATTAAAGAAGCGTTCCTTCTGCACACGGGTCATATACAGTACATCCAGCTTTGGAAGAGTCTCTTCCAGGCTGGTTACCTCGTGATATGGCGTCTGGGACGGCTTCAGGGTATCATCAATGAGATAGCCTGGAACGCGCAGTTCTTCCGGAGAGATAAAATAAAACTGATTTCCAGGGTACCGCACCAGACTGTTTACCAGAGAATGTACAGTACGTCCAAACTTCAGATCACCACAGAAGCCTACGGTCAGATGATCCAGACGTCCTTTTCGCTGGCGGATCGTCAGCAGGTCGATCAGTGTCTGGGAAGGATGGTTGTGTCCACCGTCTCCTGCATTGATCACAGGGACGGTGGCATACATAGAGGCACGAAGAGGTGCGCCTTCCTTTGGGTGGCGCATGGCGATAATATCTGCATAGCAGCTGATTACCCGTGCCGTATCGGCAACGGTTTCGCCTTTTGTAGCGCTGGACTGTTCTGCCCCGGCAAACCCCAGAGTCTGACCGCCCAGGCTCAGCATAGCAGATTCAAAAGAAAGTCTGGTTCGGGTACTTGGCTCATAAAACAGGGTAGCCAGCTTCCTGCCATCTGCAATATGGGCATAGGCAGAGCGGTTTCCGGCGATTCGGTCTGCAAAGTCCAGAACCTCATTGGTTTCTTCCAGTGTAAAATCCAGTGGATCGATCAAATGTCTCATAACCAGGCTCCTCTCAGCAGATATTCTTCCCGCTTCGCACCCACAGAAATAAACTGAATCTCAGCGTGCAGGAGTTTTTCCAGTGTTTCGATATAGTTTCTTGCCCCATAAGGCAGATCTTCATAGCGGCGGATGCCGGAGATATCTTTCTGCCATCCCGGCACTGTCTGGACAACTGGTGTGACGGCATTCAGATTCTCAAATGGATCAAAAGCATCCATCTGCCTGTTTTCATAGCGATACCCGGTGATGATCGGGATCTCAGACAGATTGCTCAGTACATCCAGCTTGGTCAGGGCAATCTTGTCGGCATTCTGGCATTTCAGGCCATAGAGGCTGGCTACCGCATCGAACGGGCCCACACGTCGTGGACGTCCGGTGGCAGCACCATATTCTCCGCCTTCTTTACGCAGATGTTCCATCCAGTCTTCGGACATGGCTTTTTCCGCAGCAAACGGACCAGCGCCTACACAGGTGGAGTAAGCTTTCAGAACGCCAACCACATGATCCAGGTGATGACCAGGAATACCGGCTCCGATCGGACCGTAGGCAGAAATCGTGGAGGAGCTGGAGGTATATGGAAAAATACCGTAATCGATATCACGCATAGCGCCCAGCTGAGCTTCCAGTACGATTCTCTTGCCGGCTGCCAGAGAGGCCGCCAGATAGCTTCCGGTATCGCAGATATAAGGAGCAAAAGCTTCCGCCTGCTTTCTGCACCAGAGCAGAAGTGCCGGGAAAGACATCGGTTCCTGATGATAACATCCGGCCAGTTCCATATTTTTGGCATCCAGCATCACTTTCAGACGGGACTGAACAGATTCTTCCTCCAGATGAAGCAGATCACCCAGACGCAGGGTTTTCTTGCGGTATTTATCACTGTAGGCGTAGGCAATGCCTCGTCGGGTAGAACCAAAGGCCGATCCGCTCTTTGCCAGACGGTCTTCTTCCAGCATATCCTGGATTCGATGCCATGGCATGGAGATCGTAGCCCTGGTGGACAGTTTCAGATTCTCCGGTCCGACGGAGACGCCTTTTTCCCTGATCTGAGTAATCTCACCGGTCAGATGTTCCAGATCGACGACCATGCCGTCACCCAGAACACAAACTACATTTTTATGTAAAATACCGGAAGGCAGAAGGTTCAGAATGAACCTGCCCTGATCGGTGACAACCGTATGACCGGCATTATTGCCACCCTGGTAGCGAACCACTATGTCTGCTTTTTCTGCAAGAAGGTCGATGACACGACCCTTACCTTCGTCTCCCCAGTTGATACCTGTTACTGCTGTTAACATTTTTTTCGCTCCTTTGTAAAAAGTTGTTCTTTGTTTTTTTACCGAGTGCTATTATACTTGGAATATAGAGATGTGTAAAAAGTATTATTGATATATCAGATATCAGAAAATGATATAACAGGAGACTTTTATGAATGTAAACTTGGAATATTATCGAATCTTTTATTATGTGGCAAAGTATCAGAACTTTACCAGGGCGGCCCGTGCTATGGGGAACAGTCAGCCCAATATCACCCGTGCCATGAATCTGCTGGAACAGGAGATACACTGTACGCTGCTCATTCGAACTAACCGAGGGGTACGGCTGACACCGGAAGGAGAAAAACTGTATATGCGAGTCTCTGCAGCCATGGAGCAGCTGCAGACTGCAGAAGAAGAACTTCATGACAGCAGTGGGCTGGAGCATGGAAGTATCGCTATCGGAGCCAGTGAGACTGCGCTGAATATTTACCTGCTGGAAAAACTGCGCATGTTCCATATGGAATATCCGGGGATTCGTCTGAAGATCTACAATCATTCCACACCACAGGCGGTACAGGCAGTAAAAAATGGAGAGATCGATTTTGCAGTGGTGACCACACCGACAGATACAGAGGCACCGTTAAAGAAGGTGGATCTGTATCCATTCCGGGAGATTCTGGTGGGAGGAAAGACGTTCACTGCGCTGGGAAGTCAGGAACTGTCATTGTCGGAAGTGCAGAACTATCCCTTTATCTGCCTTGGGCGGGAGACTCAGACCTGGAAGTTTTATCAGCAGGTATTTGAAAAGTATGGACTGGAATTGTCCCCAGATACAGAGGTGGCCACTACCGACCAGATCCTGCCGCTGGTAAAAAATGAGCTTGGGATGGCATTCCTGCCGGAAGCCATGGCCAGAGAAGCCATCGAAAAAGGGGAGATCGTAGAATTGTCCCTGCGGGAAAATGTGCCACAAAGAAGTGTCTGTATGGTATACGACCGGCAGCATCCCTTAAGTGCGGCGGCAAAAGAACTGAAAAGCCGCATGCGGCAACCTCAAAAAAAGCTTAAAGAAAAGTTCACAATTTTGAGATAGGAAAAACGAACTGTCCGTGTTATACTGAGGAATAGAAACCGTACCATGAGAGAATGGAGGATATCAAATGAGACATAGATGGAAAAGGGGAGCGGCAGCATTGCTGACAGCCTCTATGTTATTTTCAAATATCAGTATGACAGGTCTGGCAGAGGAAGAGTCTGCGCAGGCAGAGGAGATTGCTACGCAGGCAGAGGAAGCGCCAACGGAGGCTCCTGCCACGGAAGCCCCGACCGAGGCACCAGCCACAGAGGCTCTGACAGAAGCACCAACGGAGGCACCAGCCCCTGCTACAGAAGCGCCAACGGAGGCTCCTGCCACGGAAGCCCCGACCGAGGCGCCAGCCACAGAGGCTCCGACAGAGGCGTCAACAGAGAAGCAGAGCGAGAGCAGTACGCAGGCAACCGAAAAGCAGACCGATACCGAGAAAAAGACAGAAAAAGAAACGGAAGATGGTATCTACACAGCCGGGGAGAAGAACTATACCGTCAGCGTAGAGGTGCCAGATGACATGGATCTGCCAGAAGGGGCAGAACTGGTAGCAGATGTTGTAAAAAAGGATACGAAAGAAGCAAAAGAGGATCTGAAACTGGCAGAAGAAGCTGCTGGTCAGTATGAAATCACCGGCTATCAGATCTATGATCTGCACTTTGAAAAGAATAACAAAGAGATCGAGCTGACACCAAGAGAAAAAGCAGACATTAAGGTGACGGTAGTGATCGATAAGAAGGAATTCCAGAAGGATCTGAAAGAAGAAGGTCTGGAAGTATTCCATATCCGTGATCTGACAGACGAAGAACTGGAAGAACAGAAGAAGCAGAAGGCTGAAAGTAAAGAGGATTCACAGTCAGAGTCAGAGGCTGAGAAGATGACAGAAGCCGGGGATTCCAGTGACAAAGAGCAGACTGCCGAGAAGCTGAAGATCAGGAAAGTAGAAGAAAAAGATGGTAAAGAGACCATCACATTTTCTACCGATGGATTTTCTGATTATCTGTTTGCAGTAACCAAAGAAAAAGAGACAGAAAACCAGAGTGAATCCGAGACAGTGAAAGAGACAGAAGTTCCGGCTACGGAGGTTGAGACTACGGCTCCAGAGACAAAGGAACCGGAAACTGTAACATCAGAGACGACAGCACCGCAGATTGCAGTGCAGGAAGGCGAGACATCGGCTCAGCAGGCCGCTCTCACACTGACAGTGCAGTCTGTTGGAACTGATAAACCGACAGCAAAAGGTTTGGTTATCAGCACAACGAATATTGCAGATCTGCAGAATGCCGTGCCTGCAATAACAATTACGCAGATTACAGACACCGGTGAAAAGAATATCACGGCTGATACAAATGCAGTCCAGATAACAGGTAGCCAAATAACAATCGCGGCAGCTATTGTAAACAGCAGTAAAGGAATTAAGATTTCTGGCCTTCCTGTAAATGGAACAGCAGCAGAAGGCGAAGTAGTGCAGAAAGCGACATATACTGTTAATGCCGGTGGCAATTATATCAGTAACAATACATTTGTCGAAAATGCAGATTATTATACCGTATATAAGAATACAGCGGGCGCTGCCCTGACACCAGGTGTAGACGGAAGCAGTCAGTTCAGTCTGGATGGAGATTTCGGTATTACCATCGAGAATGTATATTCTGAGGTTACGCTTTCTGCAACCGGAACAGACAAGCCAGATAAAAAGTTTGACGGTATGAAGTTCAGTGTCACACCAGAAGGTACGACAACACCGGTGATTACCGCAGCAGCAGACAGCAGTGGTACGGCTGTGATCAAAGGTCTCCCGGCTGGTGGATATACCGTAACCGGAGATGCGGGTACAATTCCGGCACAGTACTGGATGGAGAACAAGTCGCAGGAGATCACAGTGGATGATCAGAAGAGTCTGACTCCATCCGCAGAATTGTCCTATAAACCGATGACAATGACACTGAAGACAGTAGACAGCAGAAGCGGTAAAGCCCTGGAGAATGTGAAGATTACTGTGAAGAAGTCGAATGGAGCAGATAAGGGTACCACTGTTACCACAGACAGCAATGGTCAGGCAAAGCTGGTTGGCATGCTGGAACGTGGTATGAAGTATACGATTACACAGGCCAGAGTGACAGGACATTATAATGCCACTACTTCTGATCTGAAGAGCAATACCTACACGATGGATGCCAAAGGTGCAGATCCGATTATTACATTTTCCAATCAGCCAACAGTGATAAAAGTAGGAGTTATTGATAATGTATCCAAGACGTCACCATATTCAGGAAGCTATGTAAGTGGAGCAACCATTGCAATTAAAAAAGAGAATGTTGTGTTGAAGACGATTACCACAGAAGGACAGCTAACAGAAGTTGTGGGACTGCTTGATCCTAACACAAAGTACCAGATAGTGCAGACTTCAGCTCCGGCAGGTTACATTATAGGAGCACCTACAGCTTCAGGAAAGTACAGTGTCGGTAAACAGTTCGCACTTTCTTCCAGAACCAGACAGGAAAAAACGGTAGCGATTTCAGCAGATACCGTAAAAGTTCTGGTAACCAGAAAAGGTTACGACAGCAGAACACAGGTAACCAGGAATGGAAAAAAAGCTTATGAATATACGAATCTGAAGATTCTGTCCGGTGCAAAGTTGGAGATTCGCGACAAGGATGGCAATGTAGTAAAAGATAAAAATGGAAATGCGGTATCCTGGACATCCAGTGAAAAGGGCGGCCATCTGGTAGAAGGTGTACTGGCAGCAAATACGGAGTATACTCTGGTAGAGACCGGAGCTCCAACTGGATATGATCTGGCAGGCTCTGGTGTGTTCCACACTTATAAGAGTGGAAATCAGGCAGCAGTTACCATGCAGACCAGAAGAGCCAGCGGAACCATTCGGGTAGTGATGCGTGCTGCTTATAAAGGAAATGCCATCAAGGTGAATGGAACTTATTACTGTGCCCTGTTTACCGATAAGAATCTGACAAAGAGATATACAGCAGCAGGTGTGCGCAGACTGACCATGACTACCAGTCAGGTCTATGCGGAAGCAACGTTTGAGAATATACCGGCAGGAGTATATTATGTAGCGGAGACCGATAAGAACGGCAATCCATTAAAGGATAATGCGACTTTCAAGGTAAACAATCCGGAAGAGGGACTGCATATGGACACCAGCAAGGATCTGATTGCGGAGATCACCAATGATTATGTAACAGAACCAGCGGGCGCACAGGCAGTATCTTCCAGTGAACTGAAGAATTCTTACAATGCAGAATACGCCGGATATGGGGGATCTGCATCAGCGGCAGCAGAACTGGCGGCCGGTGGCAATTCCGTACAGACAGGAGATACAACAAATGTGGTACTCTATCTGTCTATGTTGGCTGCTGCATGTATCTTGTTTACAGCAGTGCTCATAAAAAAACGCAGAAAAGAATAATAGAATCAGACACCCGGGACATAGACTGTAAAAAGTAGATGTCCCGGGTGATTTTATGGAAATCCTGAATTATGTATCCGTACTGACAATTCCATTACTGGTCACTGTGATTGTGGTGGACGGGATATTAAAAAAAAGACCAGTATATTCGATCTTTTTAAAAGGAGCGGCAAAAGGTCTGAAAACAACTGCGCAGTTACTTCCTGCGTGGATCGGACTGTTGACAGCAGTAGGAGTCCTGCGTGGGTCCGGGCTGCTGGATAAGATTGTGGATCTGCTGGGAGCTCTGCTGAAAAACAGTGGATTTCCGACAGAAATTCTGCCGGTATTGGTGGTGCGACTGTTTTCCGCCAGCGCAGCGACAGGGCTGACGCTGGATCTGTTTCAAAAGTATGGACCAGATTCTGACATTGGTCTGCTTGCGTCTATATTTATGAGCTGTACGGAGACGGTTTTTTATACGATGAGTGTTTATTTTGCGGCAGTTTCCATAAAAAATGGACGCTATACGAGAAATGGAGCATTGCTGGCTACGATGGCAGGGATTCTGGCAAGTTTTGTGATTGTTACATATTTGTAAAATAATGGAATGGTAGTAAAGTGTGAAAACAGGTGGGTTTCCCTTTGACAAGGCTATATGTCTGTGATAGAATTGTTACAACTATGTTAAATGATAATACCAGATATCATCCAGATCGATGGAGATCTGTGGGTATCAGGATAGAAAATAAATATAAGGGGTGCATGAAAGTGGATAAATACGAATACCAGGCAAAGCTGGAAGAGATGAAAAAACTGGTGGATAAAGAAGAATATGAAGAGGCAGTTGCCATTGCAGATACCATTGAATGGAAGAGAGTCAGAAGTGTACGTACCCTTTGTCTGGTGAGTGAGATCTATGAGATCGTTGGCCGGGCAGAAGACAGCAAGAATATTTTATACCGTGCTTACAGACGTTCTCCAGGCAGCAGACAGATTCTGTATCGCCTGACAGAGGCATGTGTGCAGACGCAGGATTTTGATGACGCAGTAGAATACTATACAGAATATGTGAATCTTGCCCCTCATGACAATAATAAATACATTTTGAAGTATGAGATTTACAAAGGAAGAGGTTCCTCTGTAGAAGAACAGATTCAGGTACTGGAAGAACTGAAGAGTCAGGAATATACCGAACAGTGGGCGTACGAACTGGCCAGGCTGTATGCACAGGCAGGTATGATTGATAAGTGTATTGCAGAATGTGATGATCTGGCATTGTGGTTCCATAATGGGGAGTATGTGGTACAGGCGCTGGAACTGAAGAAGAAGTATGCACCGCTGACACCGGAGCAGCAGACGATTTATGATAATCCAAGCAGTATTGTAGATATGGAGACCAAGGAAGCTGCTATTGAAGCAGCAGTGCCTACACTGGATGAAGAGATCACTAAGGAACTGCCGAAGTCGGAGACAGAGGTGATCGCAGACAGTATTATGATGAATACAGAAAAAGAGATCGCAGCAGCCGTTACAGAACATAAAGAAGAGACTACACAGGAAGAACAGACGGCAGAACCAGCCAGACCGAAGGATTTTAATACAGTTGAGATGCAGAATGAACTGGCCAACAGTATGAGACAGATCCTTTCTGGTATGAGAGGAAGCAAGCCTGCAGCAGAACCAGAACCGATTCCGGCAGCAGCAGTAGCAGCAACGCAGGAAGAAGAACCAGAAGAAGAACAGCAGATTGAAGGTCAGATGTCAATTGATGATATTCTGACGGGTGCCGCTGAGGAACCGAAGCAGTCTCCTGTATCCGAAGCAGCTCCGGTGGCACAGGTGGAGGAGACACAGCCACAGGATATCCTCAGTGCAGAAACGATTAATCTGTCTGACAGCATTCACAGAGAGATCGGTGACAGAGATCTGCGTTCCTATGCAGCAGAACTGTCAGCAAGGCAGAGAGAGGCAGCGGCAGTACAGATTCCTGTGCCGGAACCAGTAAAAGAACCAGTGTTGAAAGATGTCCCGGTTATGAATAAAGAAGAGAAGCAGCAGCCAGTGCAGGAAGCGGTTCAGAATGAACAGCCAGTGCAGGAAGCAGTTCAGAATGCACAGCCAGTTCAGGAAGCAGAACCTGAGAAGCCAGCAGAGGCAGCGGAAGCTGCAGAAGAGACTCCTGTTCAGACAGCACAGCAGGAAGCAGAACCTCAGCAGCCGAAAATTGATCCTATGAGTTATGTAAGAAACGGACTGGATGAGAAGGAGAAGAGCCTTCTTGGATTCTGGAGCAGCATTCGTGGTATGAATGAGCAGGTCAATGAAGTAGTGACTCTGATGATGCGCAGCATCCTGACAGATAAGACATCCTCTCATGGAAATGTACTTCTGATCGGAGATGCAGGAAATGGACGTACCACACTGGCTCTTGGCATGGCAAAGATTCTCGGAAGATGCAAAGGTCTGCAGAGTCAGAAAGTTGCCAAGATTTATGCAGAAGATCTGAATGGCAAGGACATTGCTGCAACAGTAAATAAGATTGCAGGTGGTATCCTGATTATTGAGGAAGCAGGAGATCTCAATGATAATGCGGCAGCACAGCTGTCTATGGCAATGGATTTTAAGACAGATGGCCTGATTGTATTCCTGGAGGACGAGAGAAGATATCTGATGGATCTGCTGGGACGCAATCCACAGTTTGCGCAGAAGTTTGATATCACATTGAATGTACCGACCCTGACGAATGATGAACTGGTAGAGTTTGGTAAATATTATGCACTTCAGAATGACTGTGTCATGGATGATTCAGCAGTACTGACACTGTATGACGGTATCGGAGTTCTGCAGAATTCGGAACAGCCGGTAGCGATTCTGGACGTAAAAGAGATCATGGACAAGGCGATCAAAAAAGCAAATAAGTTCAGTCTTGGCAAGCTTTTCTCCACAGTATCCGGCAAGCGTTATGATGCAGAAGACCGCATCATCATTAAAGGAAAATATTTTGGAAAGATAAAGTAAAAGTTATACAAAAAATACCTTGTAAAAATGGCAGGTTGCTGATTTTACAGGGTATTTTTTTATTCTTCTTGACATAGAATATACCGTTCGGTATACTTAAATTTAGACAATGAAGAAATAGACAGCAAGGGAGAAGGAGCAGACTGGCCTGGTGGTGGAGAGCAGGAAAATGGATAATCGAGAAAACATACTGACATGTGCATTAGAACTTTTTTATCAGAGAGGCTATGATGCAGTCGGCATACAGGAGATCTGTCAGGCTGCCGGGATTACCAAGCCAACGTTATATCATTATTTTGGAAGCAAGTACGGACTGTTAGAGGTACTTCTGGAGCGGGAATTTTCCGGATTTTTTGGAAGATTGTCAGAAAATGCACAGTTTCAGAATGGCATAGAAGAATCGCTAACTGCATTTGCCGGTACACTGATTGATTTTGCCAATGAGAACCGCAAGGCATATATGCTGTTTATGGCATTCAGCTATTCAGCCAGGGAGAATGAGGTATATACCGCTGTGCGGCCATATATTACGCAGCTGTATAATCTGACGGTGCAGCTTTTCGAACAGGCATCCGGACAACTGGGGAATATGAATGGCAGACAGAAGCAGTTTGCAATTGGATTCCTGGGATTACTGAATCATTACATACTGTTTCTGGGTTATCAGGATGGTGGAGAGGATACAATCACGGTATCAGAGGAACAGAAGAGCAGTCTGATACATCAGTTTATGCATGGAATCTGGACATAACGGTGAGGAAGAAGTACCAGAATAGAATATAGGTGAAAAGATATTAGAAAAAGGGGGACAGAATCATGGAATTAAAAGAAGTGCGAATTGGAGAACTGGATCAGTATCTCTTTGGACAGGGCACACATTATGATATATATAAAAAGCTGGGGGCGCACCTGGCGACCAATGAGGGCAAAAAAGGTGTTTATTTTGCTGTATGGGCACCGCATGCTGCCAAGGTACACGTAGTAGGTGATTTTAATGAATGGGAAGAACGGGAAGCTTATGAGATGACCCGTGTCGGTGAGATCGGTATCTATGAGATCTTTGTAGAAGGGATCGGTGTGGGAGAACTGTATAAGTTCCTGATTACTACCAGTGATGGAAGAAAGCTGTATAAGGCAGATCCATATGGCAATCAGGCAGAGTTCCGTCCGGGAACTGCTTCCAGGGTGACGGATATCTCTCATCTGAAGTGGACAGATGCCAGATGGTTGAAGGCCAGAGAGAAACAGAATGTGGATGAGATCCCGATGGCAATTTACGAAGTGCATCCGGGTTCCTGGAGAAAGCATCCGGTGACAGAAGAGGATCCGGATGGATTTTACAATTATCGTGAATTCGCCCATGAACTGACAGAGTATGTAAAGGATATGGGGTATACGCACGTAGAATTGATGGGCATTGCAGAGCATCCATTTGATGGCTCCTGGGGCTATCAGGTGATTGGTTACTATGCACCAACGGCCAGATATGGCACACCGGAAGATTTTCAGTATATGGTGAATTACTTCCATAAAAATGGAATTGGAGTAATTCTGGACTGGGTGCCGGCGCATTTCCCGAAGGATGCTGCAGGTCTGGCAGATTTTGACGGACAGGCACTGTATGAATATGCAGATCCAAGAAAGGGCGAGCATCCGGATTGGGGAACCAAGGTATTTGATTATGCTAAGAACGAAGTAAAGAATTTCCTGATTGCCAATGCCCTGTACTGGGTAGAACAGTTCCATATTGACGGACTGCGTGTGGATGCAGTGGCATCTATGCTGTATCTGGATTATGGCCGCAGCGCAGGCAACTGGGTGCCGAATATCTATGGAGAGAATAAGAATCTGGAAGCGATCGAATTCTTCAAACATCTGAATACGGTAGTGGCTGGACGAAATCACGGAACCATGATTATCGCAGAAGAATCTACTGCATGGCCACAGGTGACCGGAAGACCGGAAGACGGCGGACTGGGATTTACTATGAAGTGGAACATGGGATGGATGCATGATTTCCTTGATTACATGAAGCTGGATCCATATTTCAGAAGCTACAACCACAACAAGATGACATTCTCTATGACTTACGCATTTTCAGAAAAATATGTGCTGGTGCTGTCTCACGATGAAGTAGTACATATGAAGGGCTCCATGATCAATAAGATGCCGGGAGAATATGATGATAAATTTGCAAATCTGAAGGCAGGATACAGTTTTATGATGGGACATCCTGGTAAGAAGCTGTTGTTTATGGGACAGGATTTTGCCCAGTTCCGTGAATGGAGTGAGGCGAGAGAACTGGACTGGTATCTGCTGGCGGAAGAAAAGCATGTTCAGATGAAAGAATATGTGAAAGAACTTCTTCATCTGTATCAGGGAAGCCCGGCTCTGTATGAGACTGATGACAACTGGGAAGGCTTTGAGTGGGTGAATGCAGATGACAGCGATCGCAGTATCTTCAGCTTTATTCGTCATTCTAAGGATGGCAAGAACAACCTGCTCTTTGTAGTGAACTTTACACCGGTAGAACGACCGGAGTATCGTGTAGGGGTACCACAGTCTGGAAGCTATAAGCTGGTATTGAACAGCGATGAGGCTCGCTTTGGCGGAAGCGGAGAAAAGAGAGCATCCAGCTACCGCTCTAAAAAGGGCAACTGCGACAATAAACCATATTCCATCGGATACAGCCTTCCGGCATATGGTGTGGCCGTATTCCAGTATGAAAAAAAGGACGAGACCGCAAAAAAGACTACAGCGCGCAAGACTTCTGTGAAGAAAGAGACGACAGCCAGAAAGACATCAGCCGCAAAAAAGACAGCCGCTAAGAAAAACGCATAAAAAACAGAACATTCTGCCGGAAAGTTTGGCTCCCGGCAGAATGTTTTTTGTGGAAAATTTGAAATGCCTGTGATAGACTGAAGCCAGATAGAGACTTATGAAATGGACTGCTTAGGAAAAGAGGAAAACAGTGAAAAAAATCAAATCATATCACAGACAGAAAAATTTTAAATGGCAGATACTCCACGTATGTGTTTTGATGGGACTTTTACTGGTAATGTTATCCAGTATGGGAGATGCACAGGCGTATGACTGGCCAATAGAGGGGCAGGATAGCATTTTTGCCAATGGCAGTCTTCAGCCGAAGGCGAAGACCGAAGAGAATAACAGGCAGGATGATTTTCCGGAAAATACATTGAAACTGTACCGGAACGGAGTGGCGGCTTATTATGGTGCACAGCTGGAAACGGCAAATGAACAGACAGTTTATACGGAGCTGGTCGCAGCGCAACAGCAGAATCGGATTAAAGGAGCTGCTTCACAAAGCAGTGCCATTGAGATTACTCTGGCCAGACAGGTAGTATTGCCACTGGTGAACAGCACAGGATCCAGTGCTTATCAGAATCTGTGCAGTGAAGTGGGAAAAGCGATTGATGCGTTTCTGTTTGATTACAATGAGAATTACTGGATTTATGGTTACCGGTGGGTGCCGGAGGGAGCCAGCAACCAAATTAGTAAGATCCGAATGTGGTTTACCGATTATTACAGTGATATTCGTTCTGAACTGAATCTGACAGATGAGGAACTGAGCAGACTGGAGCAGAAGATAACAGGAACGAACCGATATGAAGTGGTAAAGAGAGCTTATGAAGAAGTGATCCGTCTGGTGGTTTATCCATCGGATGACCGAATGGCCTATCATACCATTACCGGCGGTTTGCTGGAAAAGTATAGCCACAAGGGTGTCTGTGACTGTTATGCAAGATTGTTCAAGCTATTGTGTCAGAAAAAAGGAATCGCATGTATTCTGGTGCCAGGTGGGTCTGATATGATTGATGGAGAGGTGCAGATGGACCACATCTGGAATTATGTGCAGATGGAGGATGGGAAATGGTATCTGGTAGATTGTACATGGGATGACCTGGGAACTTCCACACCGCGGATGACTCATTTTCTGGCAGGATATCAGACCCCTGGACTGTATTCGGAGACGGTTGGCCAGAATCATCTGGCTGTGGGCAGATTCACAAGCAGCAGTTATACTCCATTTTCCGTACCACAGCTATCTGCCACAGCCTATCGAAAAGATGGCAGTTATACTTCCGTTCCGCTTAGTGCATATTTCACACCAGGCAGTCTGACGATGGATATTGGAAAAAGTGAGAAATTGACGGCAACGATTCAACCAGCCTCTGTGCCAACGGATGAACTGAAATGGTACAGCTCTAATACAGCGGTAGCCAGTGTGATTGAAGTAGGGGGAGCCGATCAGGCTTATATTACTGCAAAGGGGGCAGGAACAGCGCAGATCACACTGTCCTATGGATCCAGAGTGCTGGCTTCCTGCCAGGTGACTGTGAAGGGAAAACAGACTGCTGCGGTGTCTTATAAGATTGGCCTGAATGTTACCAGTCTTCCGATGCAGGTAAAGAAGAGTACAAAAGCATTGAAGGTAACTTCACTGCAGGCAGGGGACAGCATCAAAGAATGGAAGTCTTCCAACAGAAAAGTGGTAAAGGTGGATCGCCGGACCGGTAAACTGACTGCACTGAAAAAAGGTACGGCAGTCATTACCGTGATCAGTCAGAAGGGTGCGAAAACCTCCTGTAAGATAAAAGTGCAGAAGGGGAAAGTAGCTACAAAAAAGATCAGGCTGAAAAAGACCTGTGTGGAACTGAAAAAAGGAAAAAGCTTTTCTATAAAATATACACGTACGCCTCTGACAGCAAATGATAAGGTGACTTATAAGACTTCGAATAAAAAAGTGGCAACAGTCAGTGCCAGAGGAAAAGTAAAGGCAAAAAAGAAGGGAACAGCAACGATTACAGTTCGAAGTGCCAGCGGAAAAACAGCAAAACTGAAGATAAAGGTAAGATAGAAAGATAGAGATAAGCATAATGGCGGTATTCTGGCATATACTTACACAAACAAAAAAGGTTGGTGGAGTATGTCAGAATATCGCCATTTTATAGCATATATGTATGAATATGAGGATGGAAAAAAGACAAAGAATGCCGGATTTGTGAAAGTGAATATGCGAAATGAAATCTGCCGGATGCAGCTAAAGATCAGGAGCGGAAGAAAAGAGCCGATGCAGTGCCAGATTTATGGATTTTTTCATGAGGGAGAATGGCTGTATGGAATTCTGATGGGCAGAGCGGTAATGCGTGGGGGTAGTTGTGAGTGCACCGTGACGACATCAGAAAATGTTTTTCAGGAGCAGGGATATTCTTTTGCACAGATCAGCGGCGTATGGATACAGGCAGAAAGTGAAGAAAAGCAGCCAGGAGGCCTGTTCCTTACTGTATGGGATGAACGCCCGGTGGACAGCAGGAAGCTGACAACAGAACATTTTACGGAAAAGAAAAAGGATGAGACAGAATCTGAAGCAGAGCCTGAAGCTGACGGAAAGAAAGAGGTGGAAGAGCAGCAGGAACTTGAAGCACAGAACCGGCAAGGTGATCTGCCGGAAAAATGCAGCCTGAGCAGACGCTGGGAGCAATTTCAGTTTCAGTATCCACATATGGTGCCATTTGCAGATGATCAGATTACAGAATGTATTCAGATTGCTCCGAAGGATATCACTTTTTTGGGTGAAAAAGAGAGGGTGTATACGGTCAGTCCATTTGTACAGCAAAAATATATGAAATATCATCATTTGATGCTGGGGCGGCATGAGAATGGACAATACATACTGGCAGTGCCGGGCCTGAACCGGGGAACGCAGGACCGGAATCTGGCGGCTATGTATGGTTTTCCGGAATACAAAGCGGCAGAAGAAAAAGAATTTGGGTACTGGTATCATTTTTTATAAAAACAATGCAACAAAACCAGACTTTTTTTACACTATATAAGTGAACAGAAGAAAAGGAGAAAGAAGATGGAAAAAGAGACGGCACTTGTGCGGAAGGCACGAAGAGGAGATGCATCTGCATTTGCTGCTCTGTATCAGGAATATTACCAGGATCTGTATCGGTTTGCTCTTTATACCTTAAAGAACCGTCATGATGCAGAAGATATGGTCGGTGATACAGTGGCAGATGCCTGGGCACAGATGAGCAGCCTGAAGAAGGCAGAGTCATTTAAAGCCTGGATATTTCGTATATTATCCAACAAATGCAGAATGCGGTTAAAGGATTATTTGAATAAGACAGAAGAGATACCGGAAGATCTGAAAGCGGCAGGAAGAGATGTCGAAGAGTCGGCAGATGTGCGCGCAGCATTTGCCAGACTTGGGGATGAAGAGAGACTGATTCTGTCGCTGAATCTGTTCGGTGGGTATACCAGCAAAGAGATTGGCAGAATCTTAGATCTGAATGATAATACCGTGCGTTCCAGACAGAAGAGGGCACTTGAGAAGATGGCGGAATATTTGGAAAAGTAGGAGGAGACCAGAATGGATCAGAAGGAATTACTGGATAAGATCAGACATTCTGCGGAAGGAATAGAGATACCGGAGCAGCTGACTCCGCAGAGTGTAGAGGAGAAGCTGAAGAGGGGAGCACAACAGAAGAAGATACAAAGGAGGAAGATCATGATCAGATGGATGGAAGCAGCGGCGGTGCTGGCTATTGTGGCAGCAGGCGGGACACAGACAGAGTTGTATAAGCAGTGGAAGGAACCAGCATTGTCTTCCGATGCTGATATGGAGAAGCCTGTGGCAGAACAGGATACAGAGAGCAGTGTACAGCCAGAGGAAGTCACTGCATCAGGTGAATTTAAGCAGGCTGACAGTGAAGAAGAACTGTATAAGACATTGCAGGAACTTGAAAAGCAGACGGGCAGTTATGCACGGGGTGGAGACATAATGCTGCTGGAAGAATCAGCAGAGATCGCCACGATGGATGCCGGAGCCGCTGATACAGCAGCAAATCAAAAAGTAACAGGAGAAGCTGATTATTCACAGACAAATGTGCGGGAGGCAGGTGTAGACGAAGGAGATGTAGTGAAGACAGATGGAAGCTATCTGTATATATTGAAGTCTTCCGGCAGTGTACGGATTGTGGATATCCGGGAGACGAAGATGAAGGAGGTTGCTGAGATTCAGCCAGAGAAGCTGAATGAGAGCATAGAGGATCTATATCTGGATGGGGACAGGCTGATGCTGGTCACCACCGGATATGAGAGCAGTATGGAAGAAGCTGAGAGCGATATGTATACAGTGAATCGTTATCAGTACACAGCCCTGACTGTGTATGATATCACAGAACGTGAGCATCCGGAGATGACCGGAAGGATCACACAGGAGGGGGATTACCTGCAGAGCCGGAAAAATGGAGATTATGTGTATCTGCTGACACAGTACAGCCCGTCTTTAGGGGATTCTTTTGAAGACAGCAGCGTGATGCCTCTGGTCAATGAACAAAAGCTGGCAATATCCGATGTCTATCTGCCAGATCAGACCAGCCAGCCAGACTATCTTGTGGCATCTGGAATCAATATTCAGGATCCGGAAAACGTGATCAGTTCCAAGGCTATTGTATCCGGCGCAGCGGATTTTTATATGAGCAGTGACAATCTGTTCATCTGCAACAATAATTGGAATGACGGAAAGAGCAGTACGGAGATTCTGCGGTTTGCCTGTGAGGATGGAGAGATTACCGCTGGTGCAATGTGTGAATTGCCAGGATTTCTGAATGATACATTCTCGCTGGATGAATATCAGGGGTATTTGAGGGTATTATTGACAGAGGACAGCAACGGGGAAAGCAACAGCCTGTATATACTGGATGCAGATATGCAGGTGACAGGAGCGATTCGCGATCTGGCGGATGGAGAGACGATTCGATCTGCAAGATTTATGGGAACAATGGCATATTTTGTCACATTTCGTCAGACAGATCCTCTGTTTTGTGCAGATCTGTCCGATCCGGACAATCCACAGATCTTAAGCGAACTGAAGCTCACGGGATTTTCTTCGTACCTGCATCCGTATGGAGATCATCTGCTTTTGGGAGTAGGCTATGAGGCAGAGGAAGAGACCGGAAGCCAGACAGGAGTGAAACTGTCTATGTTTGACATCTCGGATTCGTCACAGGTAGAGGAGCTGGATAAGTATGTGATTAAAGGGGCATCCTATTTGCCATCTGATTATAATTATAAGGCAATTCTGGCGGATGGAGAGAAGAACCTGATTGGATTTGTCTGCGATGGGGAATATCTGGTATTTTCTTACGACGAAGAGAAGGGATTTCAGAATCTTCTGACTTACACTATGAGTGACTGGGAATACTGGGATGGTGACGCCAGCTGCAGAGGAGTCTATGCAGGGGATGAGTTCTATATTGTAGATCAGGATGAGGTGCTTTGCTTCGATATGAATCGGGATTTTACATTGACAGACCGGCTCTCCTGGAATTGACGGAATACTCTTAAAAATGGTATAATTTTTCTGCACCAGGATAAGAATCCTGGACAAAAAACAATAGTTGCAGGAGGATAAGCACGATGGCAGAAGAAAGACAGGAACTTACAGAAAAAGCAGATATAGCAGCTCATACAGAGAGCATGGCTGACTTTGAGGAGGAACTGAATGCATCTTTAAAACAGATACATGAAGGTGATGTGATCACAGGTACCGTAATCGATGTGACAGAAGATGAGGTAGTTCTGGATCTGAAGTATTATACGGAAGGTGTAATCAGACGGGAAGATTTCAGTGCAGATCCTACCCTGAACTTAAAAGAAGCAGTACAGGTGGGAGATGAGATCTCCGCAACTGTAGTCAGAAGAGATGGGGGACAGGGACAGATTATGCTGTCAAAGAAGGATGCAGCGAATCTGGTTGCCTGGGATAAGTTAAGAAGCCTGAAAGAGACCCAGAGCAATATTCGTGTAAAAGTAGCAGGTATTGTGAAATCTGGTGTGATTGCTTATGTAGAAGATATCCGTGGATTTATCCCGGCTTCCAAGCTGGCGCTGGATTATGTGGATGAAGATGATCTGAATGACTGGCTGGGAAAGGAACTGGAAGTGCGTGTTATTACCGTAGATGAAGAAGATGGTAAGCTGGTACTTTCTGCAAAAGAAATCTTGCGTGAAAAAGAAGCAGAAGAGAAGAAAGCCCGTATCTCCAATGTACAGGTGGGACTGGTAACAGAAGGAAAAGTAGAGTCTATCCAGCCATACGGAGCGTTTATTGACCTTGGAAATGGACTGACTGGTCTGGTGCATATTTCTCAGATCTGTGAGAAGAGAATTAAGACTCCTGCCGCAGTACTCCATGTAGGAGATGAAGTAAAGGTAAAGGTCATTGCAGTCAAAGATGGCAAGCTGAGTCTGAGCATGAAGGCTCTGCAGGATGTGGCAGCAGAAGAGATCCAGGAAGAGACAGTAGAACTCCCGGAATCAGAAGAGCTGACCACGAATCTGGGTTCTCTGTTTGCTAATATTAAGCTGAACTAAGAAAGAATTATCTGGTTATAAGTTACAAAAAAGTTTTGAGGAGAAAGAAAAAAATATAAAAAATAACAAGAAAATTATAAAATGTTCATAGAATGTTCATAATTGCTTGTTATCATATAGACAGTCACAAAAGATGAAACAGACAAATAGATAAATTTTTTCATAATTGCCTCCGGTGTACCAGACATCGGGGGCACTCCTCATTTTTAAGGACTTTTTTCTGGAACAGGAATGCAAAATGAAGAGTACAAAATGAAAAACAAAGAAAAAAATTTCACAGATGAAATCGTATGTATGGTATATTGTAGTTATGGGGCAATGATTCTTTTGATGGCAGCAAAAGAAAAATGCAGGAGGGTGTATGGAAGAGAATACAAAGAACCAGATTTATGTGATAGGTCATAAGAATCCAGATACAGATTCGATCTGTTCGGCGATCGCATATGCATATTTGAAGAATCAGACGGATGATGGAGAATTTGTACCGAAACGGGCAGGCAGTATCAGTACTGAGACACAGTATGTACTGAACAGATTTCAGATGGAGACACCAGGATATGTGCCGAATGTGAAGACGAAGGTCAGTGACATGGAGATTCGTCATACAGAGGGTGTGAAGAAAAGTATTTCTCTGAAGAATGCATGGACGATCCTGAACGAGACCAAGGGCACGACCCTTCCGATTGTGACGGATGATAATATGCTGGAAGGTTTGATCAGCATTGGTGATATTGCGAGATCCTATATGGCGGTCATTGACAGTGCTATTCTTTCTAAGGCTCATACGCAGTATAAGAATATTCTGGAAACACTGGACGGTACGCTCTATGTGGGAGATGAAGAGGCCTATTTTGACAAAGGAAAAGTAGTGGTAGCAGCTTCCAGTCCGGAAGTGATGGAGTCTTACATAGAACCAAACGATATGGTTATCCTGGGCAATCGCTATGAGACACAGCTTTGTGCTATCGAGATGAATGCAGGCTGTATTATTCTCTGTGGAGATGCCAAAGTGACCAAGACCATTCAGATCCTTGGCCGGGAGAAGAACTGTACGATTATTGCCACACCATATGATACCTATACAGTAGCGCATCTGATCAATCAGAGTATGCCGATCAGCTATTTTATGAAGGCGGAAGATCTGATCCTGTTTCATGAGGATGATTTTACAGATGACATCAAGGACATCATGGCCAGCAAACGGCACCGTGATTTCCCGATCCTGGATAAAAAGGAACAGTATGTGGGTACCATTTCCAGACGAAATCTGTTGGGTATCAAGAAGCGCAGACTGATTCTGGTGGATCATAATGAGGCAACACAGGCAGTGGATCATATCGAAGATGCACAGATTCTGGAGATTATCGATCATCACAGACTGGGATCTCTTGAGACGGTAATGCCGGTGTTCTTCCGTAATCAGCCGGTGGGATGCACGGCAACGATTATTTATCAGATGTTTGTGGAAAAGGGGATCGAGATTCCACCGCATATTGCAGGGCTTTTGTGTGCAGCGATTATTTCAGATACGCTGTTATTCCGTTCTCCGACCTGTACGTCGGTGGATTGTGATGCAGCAAGATATCTGGCACAGCTGGCCGGTATTGACTGTGAGAAGTTTGCTTTGGAAATGTTCGAAGCCGGAAGCAATATGAAGAGCAAGACAGCAGAACAGATCTTTTTCCAGGACTTCAAAGTCTATGAAGTAGAGAAGATGAGTGTGGGAGTGGCACAGATCAGCTGTATGGCGAAGACCGATCTGGATATTGCCAAGAGTAAGCTAAAAGAATATCTGAAAAAGGCCAGAAAAGAGCAGGGACTGAATATGCTGTTCTTTATGCTCACAGATATCATGAGTGAGACCACAGAATTGCTGTGCGAAGGCGATGGTGCTGAACGGACAGCAAAAGAGGCATTTGGCGTTGAGGTGGAGAAAGGTTCCGTCATACTGCCGAATGTGATTTCCAGAAAGAAACAGCTCATACCGAGCCTGTTAAGTAAATTACAGAAATAGAAAGAAAGATTATGTCAAAACAGATTTGGAAAGCAGGAAATATGGTATATCCTCTGCCGGCAGTAATGGTGAGCTGTCAGCGCCCGGGAGAGAAAGCCAATATTATTACAGTAGCATGGACCGGTACGGTTTGTACGAATCCGGCCATGCTTTACATTTCCGTGAGACCGGAACGGTATTCTTACGGTATCATCCGTGAGACAGGTGAATTTGTAGTGAATCTGACTACGGAAAAGCTGGCCAGAGCCACAGACTTCTGTGGAGTACGTTCCGGCAGGGATGTGGATAAATTTAAAGAAATGCATCTGACAGAAGAACCATCTGTACAGATCAGTGCACCGGGAATTGCCGAATGTCCGGTAAACATCGAGTGTCGGGTAAAAGAAGTGCTGGAGCTTGGCTCCCATCACATGTTCCTGGCTGATGTGCTGCAGGTACATGTGGATGAGGATTACATGGATGAAAAAGGAAAGTTTCATCTCAATGATACCGGGCTGATGGCCTACTCCCATGGGGAATACAAAGCCCTGGGGGAATCACTGGGAACCTTCGGGTACTCAGTGAGAAAGAAGAGAAAGTAAGAAGAAGTATATCACTTTATGCAAAAATCACATTAGTGTGATAAAGTATTTGAATTAGACAAATCTCCTCCCGCAAGATATAATAACTTTAGTGTGTTGTACGCGAACGGTTGTACAGGAAGCGCGTACACGAAAGGAGAGAGATATTATGAAGAAACTCAAAACCGCCGTTGTAATGACAATGGCAGCGGCAAGCGTGCTGGGCGCATCTGCTATGGCTTCTGATCTGAATGTCATGGTTGAGACCCCGGTAGAATCCCTGGATCCACAGATCGCAACAGATGGTACTTCTTTTGAAGTAATCGCAGACTACACTGATGGTCTGATGCAGATGGATGCAGACGGAAAAGCCGTAGAAGCATTAGCAGAATCTTATGACCTTTCTGATGACGGAACCGTTTACACCTTCCATATCCGTGAAGATGCAAACTGGAGCAACGGAGAACCGGTAACTGCAGCAGACTTCGTATTTGCATGGCAGAGAGCGGTAGATCCGGATGTAGCCTCTGAATATTCCTATATGATGAGCGATATCGGACAGATCAAGAACGCAGCAGAGATCATCGCAGGTGAGATGGACAAGAGCGAACTTGGTGTAACAGCAGTGGATGACAAGACACTGAAGGTTGAACTGAATGTACCAGTCAGCTACTTTACATCCCTGATGTATTTCCCGACATTCTATCCGATAAATGAAGCATTCTTCACAGAATGTGGTGATACCTTTGCAACAAGCCCTGACACCATCCTTTCCAATGGTGCATTCGTAATGGATGATTACGAACCTGCAGCAACAGCATTCCACCTTACCAAGAATGCAGATTACTATAATGCAGATTCTGTTTCACTGGAAGGCCTTAATTACCAGGTAATCCAGGATTCCCAGACTGCACTGATGAGTTATCAGACAGGTGCCCTGGATATGACCATTGTAAATGGTGAACAGGTTGATCAGGTAGAAGATGATCCGGAATTCTCTTCCACAGGTGCTGGTTACCTTTGGTATGTAAGCCCTAATATCTCAGCTGTAGAAGAACTGCAGAATCTGAATATCCGTATGGCTCTGACTATGGCAATTGACCGTGAAGCCATCACAAATGATGTGTTAAAAGATGGTTCCATCCCAACTTACACTGCAGTTCCAATGCAGTTTGCAGCAGGTCCTGATGGATCTGACTTCTCTGAAGATCAGGAAATGTTCTCAGATGTATGTGCAACTGATCCGGAAAAGGCAGCAGATTTCTGGGCAAAAGGTCTGGAAGAACTGGGAACAGACAGCGTCGAACTGGATATGATTGTAGATGCTGACGATGCACCGCAGAAGGTGGCAACAGTCCTGAAAGAACAGTGGGAGACCACACTTCCTGGTTTGACTGTAAACCTGGTTGTAGAGCCTAAGAAACAGCGTGTAGAAGATATGCAGGATGGTAACTTTGAAGTAGCACTTACCCGTTGGGGACCGGACTACGCTGACCCAATGACATACCTTGGTATGTGGGTAACAGACAACTCCAACAACTATGGTCTGTGGAGCAACGCTGATTATGATGCAATGATTGATGAATGCACAACAGGTGATCTGTGTACGGATGCAGAAGGACGTTGGGCTAAGATGTATGAAGCTGAAAAGATCGTTATGGACGATGCAGTGATCTTCCCTCTGTATACAGCAGCAAATGCACAGATGATATCCAGCAGTGTAACAGGTCTGGAACAGCATCCGGTAGCACTGAATCGTGTATACAAGAATGTTGTAAAAGAAGACTAATCTAATAAAAAATATCTTTTTGTAAAAGGTATGGAAGCCGCGCGAAGGGACGATTTCCTTTCGTACGGCTTTCCGTTTACGTGAGCAATCTGACGTAATACAGGAAAAAAGATAAAACAGGAGAAGAAAAGTGAAAAAGTATACGCTGAAACGAGTGCTTACCTTCATATTTACTTTATTGGCAATTTTGCTGATACTGTTCATACTGATGCAGTTGATGCCAGGTTCCCCATTTAATGATGAAAAGCTGAATGAGGACATGAGAGCTGCACTGTATGCTAAATATGGACTGGACAAGCCGATTATTGTTCAATTTTTTAACTATGTAAAAAATATGCTGCAGGGAGATTTTGGTGTCAGTTATAAGATTTCCAAGAATACGCCGATTTCCCAGCTGATTCAGACCCGCCTGCCGATCTCTATCGGCATTGGTGGTATGGCAGTTGCCCTTGGTGCTATCGTTGGATTACTCCTCGGACTTCTGGCAGCACTGAAGCACAATACGATCTGGGATACACTGGCTACTATCATTTCTGTTATTGGTGTGTCAGTTCCTTCTTATGTATTTGCGCTGGCATTAAGCTATAACTTTGGTTTCAAATTACAGTGGTTCCCGATGTTATTCAGTCAGAAAGATATTATGGGATCCAGTGTACTGCCAAGTATTTCATTGTCCATGTTTACCATGGCTTCCATTGCCCGGTTTACCCGAAGTGAGATGCTGGAGGTACTGGGAAGTGATTATATGCTTCTGGCAGAAAGTAAGGGTTTATCCGGCCCGGCACTGATCTTCCGTCATGCCCTGCGTAATGCCCTGATTCCAATCGTAACGGTACTGGCTCCGCTGATCGTAGACCTGATGACCGGATCCCTGGTCGTAGAGAAGATCTTTGCGATTCCGGGTGTAGGAAGTCTTCTGGTCAATGCGATTCAGTCTAATGACTACAATGTGGTTATCAGCCTGAGTTTTATTTATTCTGCAATGTATATTGCAATTATGCTGGTAGTAGATCTTCTCTATGGTGTTATTGACCCGAGAATCCGACTGGCTAAGAAAGGAGATTAACGTGATGAGTGAACAGACAATCAAGACTACACAGAATGCATATGTTCCGACAGACGCTGATTTCCGACTGAAGGACAATGCAGGAGAAATCACCATTGATACCAACTTTGCGGCACAGAGCTTCTGGAAGGATGTAACCATCCGTTTCTTCCGAAAGACCAGCGCATGGATAGGGTTGTTTTTGATTATTATTATTACTGTGCTGGCTATTGTGGGCCCGGGTATGAATGAATATACCTATTCCGGACAGGAGCTGAGTCAGAAGAACTTTGCACCGCGTGTACCGGGGCTGGAAAAGCTGGGAATTTTTGATGGTGTGGAGAGAATGACTACTTCTTCTGGAACCAAAGAATTTGATAAGTATACAGAAAACAATCTGACCGATGTGTATTACTGGTTCGGAAGCGATAATTTTGGCCGTGATATCTGGACCCGTACCTGGGAAGGAGCCAGAGTATCTCTGATCATTGCGGTGGCTGCAGCCCTGATTGATATGATCATCGGTATGAGTTACGGCTTGATCTCGGGTTATTTCGGTGGACGAACCGATATGATCATGCAGCGTATTCTGGAGATTGCCAATGGTATTCCACGGCTGGTTATTGTGACGCTGCTGCTTCTGGTGTTAAAACCAGGTATGCTGACCATTATTTTCGCATTAATGCTTACAGAATGGGTAGGTATGAGCCGAATTGCCCGTGCAGAAATGCTGAAGTTAAAAGAACAGGAATTCGTTCTGGCTTCCAGAACCCTGGGAGCAGGACATTTCTTCATTATTTTCAAACAGATTTTGCCGAATATCATTGGACCGATCATTACACAGGTAATGTTCTCCATTCCGACAGCGATCTTCACAGAAGCATTCTTAAGCTTCGTAGGTCTTGGTATTCCGGTACCGCAGTGTTCTCTTGGATCACTGATCTCAGAAGGATTTAACAGTTTTACCACGCATCCGTTCCAGATTATTCCGCCGGTTATCGTTATGGCGCTGCTGATGCTGAGCTTTAACCTGGTAGCAGATGGACTTCGTGAAGCACTGGATCCAAAACTGAAAGAAATGTGAGGTGCGTGTAGATGTCAGAAACGAAAGAAAAGATTCTTAAAATTAACGACCTGGATATCACATTTAAGACAACAGCCGGACCGGTGCATGCCATTCGTGGTGTGAATATCGATCTCTATAAGGGAGAAACGGTAGCGATTGTAGGTGAGTCCGGATCTGGTAAGTCTGTTACGATGAAAGCTGCTATGGGAATCCTGGCTTCCAATGCTGCCGTAGACAGCGGAAGCATTGAGTTTACCTACAGCCATGCAGATGGCAGCAAAGAGACGGTAGATATCCTGACCAAAGATAAGAAATGGATCCGTAAACATATCAACGGAAAACGGATTGCCATGGTATTCCAGGACCCGATGACCAGTCTGGATCCAACCATGAGCATCGGAAAACAGATCATGGAAGGAATGATCTGGCACTTTAAGACTCCGAAAAAAGAAGCCTGGGACAAAGCGGTAGAGCTGTTAAAAGAAGTTGGTATTTCCGATGCAGAAAAGCGTATGAAGAATTACCCGCATCAGTTGTCCGGTGGTATGAGACAGCGTGTGGTGATCGCCATTGCTCTGGCCTGCAACCCAGACCTGCTGATTTGTGATGAGCCGACTACGGCACTGGACGTAACCATTCAGGCAAAGATTATCGAGCTGATCAAAAAGATTCAGGATGAACGTGGCATTTCTGTTATTTACATCACCCATGATCTGGGAGTAGTGGCTAAAGTAGCAGATTACGTCAATGTTATGTATGCCGGCAAGATTGTGGAAAAAGGTACTATTGATGAGATCTTCTATGACCCGAGACATCCATATACCTGGGGACTGTTATCCGCTATGCCGGATCTGAATACCGATGATCACAGACTGTATACCATTCCTGGATCACCGCCAAACCTGCTTCATGAAAAGGCAGGAGATGCATTTGCACCACGTAACCGTTATGCACTGGAGATTGATGATAAGCTGGATCCGCCAATGTTCCAGGTTTCCGATACTCATTACGCAGCAACCTGGCTGCTGGATGAACGGGCACCGAAGGTGGAGATGCCGGCAGAACTGAAGGCACGAATTGAACGAATGAAGGAGGAGGCAAAGAAAAATGGCAGTGAATTATAATGCAGAGCCGATCCTTACCGTCAATGGCTTAAAACAGTATTTCAAAGTCAGTAACACCTTTACCGTGAAAGCTGTGGATAATGTATCTTTTAAGATTTATCCAGGAGAAACTTATGGACTGGTAGGAGAATCCGGTTCCGGAAAATCCACCATTGGACGAAGCATTATCCGCCTGTATGATCCAACCGCAGGAGAGATTCATTTTAATGGAAGAGATATCAGCGGGAAGCTTTCCAGGGCGGATAACCAGGCGTTGAGAACACAGATGCAGATGATTTTCCAGGATCCGATGGCCTCTCTGAATCCGAGAAAAAAGGTGCGCGATATCCTGGGAGAAGGTCTGGATATTCATCATCTGTATAAGACAAAGGAAGAAAGAGAGACCATCATAAAAAATATTCTTGCAAAAGTAGGACTGGCACCGGAGCATGCGGCTCGTTATCCACATCAGTTTTCCGGCGGACAGCGTCAGCGTGTGGGAATTGCCCGTGCACTGATTATGAATCCGAAGCTGATCATCGCAGATGAATGTATTTCTGCACTGGACGTATCCATTCAGGCGCAGGTAGTTAATCTGATGAAGGATATTCAGGAAGAGACAGGGCTGGCCTATCTGTTTATCGCCCATGACCTGTCCATGGTAAAATACATTTCCGACCGTATCGGAGTACTGCATCTGGGACACCTTCTGGAGACAGGAACTACTGACGAGATCTTCGCCAATCCGGTACATCCATACACCAGAAGCCTGCTGTCTGCTATTCCGGAGCCGAATCCGAGACTGGAAAAATATCGGAAGTCTGTGACTTATGATTATGCTACAAGCGGCATTGACTACAACGTAGGAAGCTATCACAGTATGGGTGGCCAGCATCAGGTGTTTGGTACCGATGAAGAGATCCAGAAGTGGACAAAAGAAAAGTTTTAATTGTATATTAACAAAAATTCAAAAACAGGATATGTGCAAAATAGAAAAAATTGCGTATATCCTGTTTTTTCCTTGTGTAAAAATTGTGCGAAAGGTTACTATATATGGTAGATGACAAGGGAAAACAAGACAAGTAGCACAAGATAGTGTTGCAAAATAATTGCAAAAAAAGTCGCAATTATTGCGAAATATGAATTCTTGTTTACAAATTTTAAGATTGTGGTATAATGGATAAAGATATTTTTATAAGGGGTAGAAGCGGACAGGGGAAAAAGCCGTTTCGAGAATATCAAGTAACCTGAAAATGGGAAGAGTATAAATATAATTCAGAGGTGTCAAATGGAGCAGTATATAATCAAAGGCGGAAATCCGCTTGCCGGTGAAGTAGAGATCGGCGGTGCGAAGAACGCGGCATTGGGTATTCTTGCTGCAGCAATTATGACAGATGAGACTGTACGGATCGAGAATCTTCCAGATGTACAGGACATTAATGTGTTATTAGAAGCAATCAGTGAGATCGGCGCCAGTGTCACCAGAGTAAGCAGAACCTCAGCACTGATTAACGGATCCGGTATCGGAAGCGTCAGTGTTGACTATGAATATATAAAGAAGATCAGAGCATCCTATTATTTGCTTGGTGCATTACTTGGCAAGTATAAAAAGGCAGAGGTGCCACTTCCGGGAGGATGCAATATTGGAAGCAGACCAATCGACCTTCACCTGAAGGGATTCAAGGCGCTGGGTGCCAAGGTACGTATCTCTCATGGTGCGATCATTGCAGAGGCTGATCATCTGAGAGGAAGCCATATCTATCTGGATACCGTATCAGTTGGTGCTACCATTAATATTATGATGGCAGCGGCTATGGCTGAAGGCCGCACGATCATCGAGAATGCAGCGAAGGAACCTCACGTTGTTGATGCAGCGAACTTCCTGAACAGCATGGGAGCCAATATTAAGGGAGCAGGTACCGATGTGATCCGTATCCGTGGTGTGGAGAAGCTTCATGCTACCGAATATTCGATTATTCCGGATCAGATTGAAGCTGGGACCTTTATGTTTGCAGCAGCAGCTACCAGAGGAGATGTCATTGTGAAGAATGTTATTCCGAAGCATCTGGAAGCCACAACGGTGAAGCTGGTAGAGATCGGATGTCAGGTGGAAGAGTTTGATGATGCAGTACGTGTGGTAGCGACCAAACGCCTGAATAATACCAATGTGAAGACCCTGCCATATCCTGGATATCCTACCGATATGCAGCCGCAGATCGGTGTGGCACTGGCGATTGCGAAGGGAACCAGTATTGTGACAGAAAGTATCTTTGAGAATCGATTCAAGTATGTGGACGAGCTGATTCGTATGGGAGCAGACATTAAGGTAGAAGGTAATACTGCAGTGATCTATGGTACGGAGAAGCTGATGGGAGCCAGAGTCAGTGCACCGGATCTTCGTGCAGGAGCAGCCCTTGTGATTGCAGGACTGGCTGCAGAAGGGATCACCATTGTGGACGATATCGTATACATTCAGCGAGGATATGAGAATTTTGAACAGAAGCTTCGTGGACTTGGCGCTGAGATCGAACGTGTCTCCAGCGAAAAAGAGATTCAGAAGTTTAAATTGAGAGTTGGCTGATTTACCAGCCTATATTATAAAAAAACTATAAAATGCCCAGATTACTCTTGACGAAAGAGAAATCTGGGTATATCTTTATATATGCGTGTGATACAGATGTTACACAGAAAACAGCATAAAGTATGTTGTAGCTATTCAGATTCTACTATTTTGTATGGGGACTGAATAGATACGGTATTTCTCTTATTCAGAGTGGTGGAGGTACAGAGGACCTGAGAAACCACGGCAACCCCGCGCAGCGGAAGGTGCCAACCTGAGCGAGCAATCGAACAATAAGAGGATGAACTGTCATAGATGATAGAATGTCCGCTTATTTGAGTGGACATTTTTTGATGCACCAATGTCGAAAAGTGAATTCCTCGAAAGCAGGAAATGCCGGACCAATATATCATACTAATATTAACTGGACTAATGTGGCACAGTTATTTACAGGATGATGTACGAAATACTATTAACCAATGAATTATATTTACGAGAGGAAAAGAAAGATGGAAAAACGTTTATTTACATCCGAGTCCGTTACAGAAGGACATCCGGACAAAATGTGTGATGCGATCTCAGATGCGATTCTGGATGCATTACTGGCACAGGATCCAATGAGCCGCGTAGCCTGCGAGACTGCTACTACTACCGGTATGGTACTGGTTATGGGTGAGATCACCACAAAAGCATATGTGGATATTCAGAAGATCGTTCGTGATACGGTTCGCGAGATCGGTTATACCAGAGGAAAATATGGATTTGACGCAGATACCTGTGGTGTGATTACAGCTATTGACGAACAGTCAACAGATATTGCCATGGGCGTAGACAAGGCACTGGAAGCAAAAGAAAATCAGATGTCTGATACAGAGATCGAAGCGATTGGTGCCGGAGACCAGGGTATGATGTTCGGATATGCGACCAATGAGACAGAAGAGTATATGCCATATCCAATCGCCCTTGCACATAAGCTGTCCCGTCGTCTGACTGAAGTCAGAAAGAATGGTACACTGCCATATCTTCGTCCGGATGGAAAGACTCAGGTAACAGTAGAATATGATGAGAATGACAAACCGGTAAAACTGGATGCAGTAGTACTGTCCACACAGCATGATCCGGAAGTATCTCAGGAACAGATTCATGCCGATATTAAGAAATATGTCTTTGACGAGATCCTTCCACAGGAGCTGGTTGACGAGGATACCAAGTTCTTTATCAACCCGACCGGACGTTTTGTAATCGGTGGACCTCACGGAGACAGCGGACTGACCGGACGTAAGATTATCGTAGATACTTACGGTGGATATGCAAGACACGGCGGTGGAGCTTTCTCAGGAAAAGACTGCACAAAGGTAGACCGTTCAGCAGCTTATGCAGCACGTTATGCTGCAAAGAATGTGGTTGCAGCAGGTCTGGCAGATAAATGTGAAGTTCAGCTTTCCTATGCCATCGGTGTAGCACAGCCGACATCTGTTATGGTAGATACATTTGGAACAGGTAAACTTTCTGATGAGAGAATCACCGAGATTGTACGTGAGAACTTCGATCTTCGCCCGGCTGGAATCATCAAGATGCTTGACCTGCGCCGTCCAATCTACAAGCAGACAGCAGCTTACGGACATTTTGGAAGACTGGATCTGGATCTCCCATGGGAAAAACTGGATAAAGTAGAAGATCTGAAAAAATATCTGTAATAGTTCACAGAAAATTTAGAAAACACCATCTTTGTTTAGATGAATTCAAAACTCCTTTATGGTATACTGAATAAGGAATACCGTAAGGGAGTTTTTTATATGAAGTTAAAGACAAGATTATTTATCGCATTTGCGGCGATACTGATTATTCCGATTATGTTGATGAGCATGGTTATGCTGACTGTGGGGAATCGTCAGTTTAAGGCACTTGAGGAGTATGCGCAGAAGTGTCAGATCTATCAGGAACAATATGAAGCGGAGCAGAAGAATTCTCTGGATGCGGATGAACGGGAACAGGTTCAGGATAATGGAGATCTGGATGGAGGGGTCCTGTCAGAGGATGTGACCGATTATGCGTCAGGAATCGTACCGGAGTTGCGCAGCTTTTTATATGATATGGCGGCGATTATCATCGTGATTCTGGTGGTGACAGCAGCGCTGCTGATGTTATGGATCTATGCAGGGATCAGCGTGCCGTTGAACAAGCTGCGCAATGCCACCCACAAGATTGCAGAGGGAAATCTGAATTTTACCATGGAGGTCACCGGAGAGGATGAGATCAGCGATCTGTGCCGGGATTTTGAAGAGATGAGAAAGCGGCTGCTGGAGAGTACGGAGCAGAAGCTGGAGTATGATCAGGAGAGCAAGGAACTGATCAGCAACATTTCCCATGACCTGAAGACTCCGCTGACAGCAATCAAGGGTTATGTGGAAGGGATCATGGATGGGGTAGCTGATACGCCAGAGAAGATGGATCGATATATTCGAACTATTTATAATAAGACTAATGATATGGATCGCCTTATTAATGAACTGACTTTTTATTCCAAGATTGATGCGAACCGTATTCCATATACATTCAATAAGATTAATGTGAAGAATTATTTTGAAGACTGTGTGGAGGAAATGGGAATCGAGCTGGAATCCAAAGGTTTTGCCTTTTCCTATAAGAATGAAGTAGATGATGACGTGGAGGTCATTGCAGACGCAGAACAGATCAAGCGTGTGATCAACAATATTGTCAGCAATTCTGTAAAATATATGGATAAGAGTGATCCAAGGATCGACATCCGTGTGAAGGATGTGGGAGATTTTGTGCAGATCGAGATCGAAGATAACGGACGGGGAATCGGAACGAAGGAACTGCCGAATATCTTCGAGCGTTTCTACCGTGCGGATGCCTCACGACATTCGGCAGGTGGAAGCGGAATCGGATTGTCTATTGTCAAAAAGATTATTGAAGACCATGGCGGAAAGATCTGGGCCAGCAGTACAGTGGGCAAGGGAACCGTGATGTACTTCGTATTAAGAAAATATCAGGAGGTGCTGCTCTGATGAGTAAGATTTTAATTGTAGAAGATGAAGAAAGTATTGCAGAACTGGAGAAAGATTATCTGGAACTCAGCGGCTTTGAGGTTGAGACAGAGAAAGATGGAAAGGCGGGACTGGAGAGAGTCCTTGCTGAAAAATTCGATCTATTGATTCTGGATCTGATGCTGCCTGGCGTGGACGGATTTGAGATCTGTAAAAAGGTCAGAGAAGAAAAGAATATTCCGATCCTCATGGTATCGGCCAAGAAGGATGATATTGATAAGATTCGTGGCCTTGGCATGGGTGCGGATGACTATATGACAAAGCCATTCAGTCCAAGTGAACTGGTAGCCAGAGTAAAAGCGCATCTGGCACGTTATGAACGGTTGGTAAATTCTAATGTGAAGGCGAATGATATTGTAGAAATTCGTGGAATCAAGATCGACAAGACAGCCAGAAGAGTGTGGATCAACGGGGAAGAGAAGAATTTTACAACGAAGGAATTTGATCTGCTGACCTTCCTGGCAGAGAACCCGAACCATGTATTTACCAAAGAAGAATTATTCCGGGAGATCTGGGATATGGAATCGATCGGGGATATTGCCACTGTCACAGTACATATTAAAAAGATTCGTGAAAAGATCGAATTTGACACAGCCAAGCCTCAGTATATAGAGACAATCTGGGGGGTTGGGTATCGGTTTAAGGTGTAAAAAGATATATAAAAATGGAATATATGTAAAAAGGCTACTTTTCAAAAAATATGGAAAGTGGCTTTTTTTAGCTTTAAATTGGGTAAAAATGTTTGATGTACATGGAAAGATATTCCTGATAGTGATGGCTATATGCAAAATGGATATTTGCGTAATATGGATTAGTAACGGTATTATATAAAAGTATTATTGCTAATCGAGGAGGACAAATATGGAACTTAACTGCGAAATTAAAGATTATTGGGAAGGTGAATCATATATATACAGTGCAGGAATACAGGAAGAACTTGCCGGACCGCACAGACAGGCATGGAAAGATTTGATTTCCGAATATGCACCGAGAGAGGGAGCACTGAAAATTCTGGATGCAGGATGCGGTCCTGGATTTTTTGAAATTGTTCTGAGCGAGCTGGGACATGATGTGACCGGTATCGATATCACTGAGAATATGATTGCCCGGGCAAGAGAAAATGTAGCTGCTGAAAATGCAAATGCGGAACTCATGGTTATGGACTGTCAGGAACTGAGTTTTCCGGACAATACCTTTGATCTGGTAATCTGCAGAAATATTACATGGACTTTGGCAGATCCGAAAAAGGCCTATCATGAGTGGAAGAGAGTATTAAAACCAGGTGGACGAATCATGGTATTTGATGCATGCTGGTATCTTCAATTATTTGATGAGGAATTGAAAGCAAAATATATTGCAAATGAAGAGAAGGTGAACGAACAATTTGAAATGCCCAAACGTGGTCATGTAGATCCGCAGCGTGGAGATGCAATAGGAAACATAGCTTTTATGGGAAATAAGCACAGACCGGCATGGGATCTGGGATATTTTATTGAAATGGGATTTCGCAAAGTATTTTCAGAACCGAACATTATGGATCGTACCTGTTGGGGTGAACGTGAAAAGTTACTCCATAAATATACACCGGGATTTATGGTTGGCGCTGAAAAATAAAATGTTGGGGCCTTACGGTCCCAATTATGAATTTATGGCTCATAAAAAGAGGAAATAATAACATGTTAAGGTATATTACAAAACGCCTGCTGGCTTTGATTCCTATTATTTTGATCATGTCAATGATCGTTTTTGGTCTTACAGAACTTGCATCTGGTGATCCGGCAAGAATTCTGGCTGAGATGACTTACGAACATCCTACCAATGAGCAGGTTGAGTGGGCAAGACATGAATATGGACTGGATCAGCCAATTTATAAACAGTACATAAATTGGGCAGGCAAAGCATTACATGGAGATTTTGGATTTTCTTATAATACAAGGCGATCAGCACTGGAAGAAATCGGAATAAAACTTCCAATCACAATAAAGCTTGCTGTCACATCGGTCATAATACTCTTAGTGATTGGTGTTCCGCTGGGAATACTGTCAGCTGTGTTTGAAAACAAATGGCTGGACAGAATCATTCAGATTTTTTCGTTTTTTGATGTTTCTATGCCAAGTTTCTGGATTGGACTTATGATGCTTTATGTTTTTGGTGTCAAACTAAAAGTGATATCGATTCTTGGCTCAGCGACAGCAGCAGCACCGGTGCTGGCAGCGATTGCCATGGATATCGGGTATTTTGGAATCATTATTCGACTGATCCGAACCAATCTGATTGAAGTTTTGCATAAAGGATATATTCGAACTGCAAAAGCGAAGGGACTTTCTTCTTTCAGTGTGATTGTGAAGCATGGCTTGAAAAATGCAATATTACCGGTACTTACAAGATTCAGCAGTATGTGTGTAAGCCTGTTATGTGGATCTGCGGTAATTGAATCCATTTTTGCAATTCAGGGAGTGGGAAATCTGGCCCTTGTTTCCGTACAGATCAAAGATCTTCCGGTATTACAGTGTTACATTTTGCTGATTACGGTATTTGTGGTGGTAATGAACCTGTTCGTGGATATCCTGTATTCATTCATTGATGCAAGAATTCAGATTATGTAGGAGATTAATGAAATGAATCATAAAGTAAGAAAACTGGAAAAAAAGGGAGTTATGCACTTTCGCTGGGCAGAGTATCTGGGAGATACAAAAACCAGAATAGGTTTTGGAATCGTTGTTATTTTTGTAATTCTGGCAATTTTTGCGCCGATGATTGCACCAAATGATCCCTTGTATGTGGATGTTATAAATAAGCTTCAGCCCCCATCCCGACAGTTCTGGTTTGGAACAGATAATATGGGACGCTGCCTGTTTTCGCGTATCGTGTGGGGCAGCAGATATTCACTTTTATATAGCTTTATTATAATGGTAATTACGATTTTAATTGGGGTGCCGATTGGTCTTGTTTCCGGCTATATCGGTGGTAAGATTGATAATTTTATCATGCGGATTATTGACCTGTTCATGGCAATGCCCAGCTTTGTCCTTGCGCTTGCGATTGCCGGAACATTGGGCCCAAGTGGAAAAAATCTTGTATTTGCCATGTCCTGTGTGTATTGGGCATCTTATGCAAGACTGTCCAGAGCGTTGACCATTCAGGTAAAGGAGCAAAGTTTTATCCTTGCGCTGAAAGCAGGCGGCTGCAGTCATACAAAGATTCTTTTCGGCCATATTTTGAAAAATATCATGGATTCTATTGTAGCACTTGCAACAATGGAAATTGGAGGAATTATACTTTCCATAGCAGGTTTTTCCTTTATTGGTCTGGGAGTTCAGCCTCCTACGCCAGAATGGGGGATCATGCTGAGTGACAGTAAGAATTATATTCAAACCTGTCCAAGACTAATGCTGATTCCGGGTATTGTGGTCGTGATAGTTGTTATGGCATTTAATCTTTTGGGAGACGGACTGAAAAATGGCAGATATGAACGATAACGGGGAAATTAAAATAGAAAATTTGGAAATTGATTTCAGAATCAAAAAAGGCACAGTAAGTGTAATCAAGAACATCGATATGTCAGTGAAAAAGGGAAGAGTTACGGCATTAGTGGGCGAGAGCGGCAGTGGAAAATCCGTTACATCACATGCAGTTATGGGATTATTGCCGATGAATGTAAAAAAGCTATCCGGGAAAATATGGATAGATGGGGAATCTGTAGAATCACTTTCCGTAAAAGAACGTCAGAAAATAAACGGAACGAAAGTCGGAATGATTTTTCAGGATCCGGTTGATTCTATGAACCCCTTATATACCGTAGGAAATCAGATGATAGAAGGAATCCGTCGGCACCGGAAAATCAGCAAATCAGAAGCAGAAGAGAAAGCAGTACAGAGCCTGGAGGCGGTGAATCTGTCAAATGCCAGACAGCTCATGAAAAAATATCCGTTTGAACTGAGCGGGGGAATGTGTCAGAGAGTGATGATTGCCATGACGATGTCATTGGAACCGGAGTATCTGATTGCAGATGAACCTACTACTGCATTGGATGTGACCGTTCAGAAGCAGATTATCAAAGAATTGCTCTATATGAGTCATGAAAAAAATGTTGGTATTTTGTTTATTACGCACGACCTCGGAGTTGTGGCAGAAGTGGCAGATGATGTCTATATCATGAAAGATGGAAAGATTGTGGAACAGGGAACTGTCTATGACATCTTTGATCATCCTGAGCATCCATATACAAAAATGTTACTGGATGCCATTCTTTGAAAACGGTGGGAGGATAAAGGATGTCTGTATTATTGGAAACTCAACATCTTACGAAATATTATGGTAAGAATTCGAAATATGCTAAAGGACGAAACAGTCTGGTAAAGGCAGTAGATGATGTATCAGTGAAAATAGAAAAAGGAAAATCGGTAGCACTGATTGGAGAAAGTGGAAGTGGAAAGACAACCCTGGGAAAGCTGATCAGTTGTCTGGAAAGTTCTCAGTCAGGTAAAATCCTGTTTCATGGGAAGGAAATCGAAAAGCTAAAAGGCAAGGCATTACAGCATGTGCGCAAAGATATGCAGATTATTTTTCAAAGCAGTGGCGGAGTATTTGATCCGCTGTTTACCATTGGTGAAAATATAACAGAGGTACTGAAAAATTATGAGAAACTAAGTGCTGCTGAATATCGAAGCCGTGTGGAAGAAGTGCTGGTAAGAGTCGGGCTGGATGCCAGCTATGCAGACCGGTATTCGACTAACTTAAGCGGCGGGGAATGTCAGAGAGCGAATATTGCACGTGCACTGGTGCTTCGTCCTGAATTTGTGATTTGCGATGAGCCTGTATCGAATCTGGATTATTCCATTCGAAAAAATATACTGAATCTGCTGAAGAAAATGCAGGAGGAATATGGCCTGACCTATCTGCTCATTACACATGATTTGTCCAATGTTCCGTATGTCTGTCAACAGGTTGCGATTATGTATCAGGGAAAAATTGTGGAATTCATTGATTCTACAGATCATCTTGAAGAAAAGGTAATGCACCCTTATACAAAGCTTTTGTTTCAGTCAATACCTGTAAAACATCCAAAAGAGAGAAAAACAGAAGAAAGATTACAAGAAGCGGTTCAGACAAAATCATTTGATCAGGGATGTGATTTTCAAAATCGTTGTCCCTACTGTACGGAACGCTGCAGAACAGAAACACCACAACTCAGAAACATAAAAAATGGTCATTCAATAATGTGCCATAATATAGAAAAAAAGGAGAATAAGTCATGAGAAGAAAAAAAGGAATGTTAATGGCAGCCATGCTGGCAGCAAGTCTGACAGTATCTGCTTTGAGTCCGGCAGGAGTTCAGGCAGAGGATGCTGAGAAGGTAGTCACTGCGCTGGTTGGAACGGGTCTGGATCCTACTCTGGGTGATGCAATAGTTGCTTCCCAGGATATGCGCTTATATGAGATGATTTACGAGCCATTGGTAAAATACGGAAATGGCGGGGAGATAGAGCCTGCACTTGCTGAGTCATGGGAAATCAGTGAGGATGGAAAAACCTATACGTTCCATCTTCGTAAAGATGCAAAGTTTTCAGATGGATCTGATTTTAACGCAGACGTTGCACTGATGAACATCAACAGATGGGCATGGGACGGACTGTCTGCAACATTAGTGGAAGCAAATAAGATTGATGATTACACGATTGAGCTTGTGTTTGAAAATGCTGCGTATCCGATTATCATTGAACTGACATACCCGAGACCATACAGAATGCTTGCAGAAAGTGCTCTGGATGAAGATGGAAACTTTAAAGAGATGATCGGTACCGGTGAGTGGATGATTGAGAGCTACGAGACAGATCAGGAAGTGGTACTTGTTCCGAATCCATATTATTATGGCGAAGCTCCGAAGGTGGATAAAGTAATTCTGAAGCAGGTGGCAGACGGACAGTCCAGATGTATGGCAATGCAGAGTGGTGAGGCAGATATTACGTTGGTTGACCTTCCGACTGAAAACAAAGCGGTAATTGATGCGGATGAAAATCTTGTTACATTTGAATTCGAAGGAACGCAGTCGTTTTTCCTGATTCAGAATGATGAGAATGAAATGCTTCAGGATATAAATGTCAGAAAAGCATTAAATTATGCGGTAGACAAACAGGTTCTGGTGGAAAGTCTTCTGGATGGACAGGGAGAGGCTGCGACTTCTCTGATGACAAGAAATACACCATATCTGGAAGAATCAGCAGCACCTGGCTATGCATATGATCTGGAAAAGGCGAAGGCCTGCCTGGCAGAAGCAGGATACGAGGATACTGATGGAGATGGAATTGTGGAGAAAGACGGAACACCGTTGATTCTTGGTCTTACCTTCCAGACAGCAGAGTATTCTGAATGGAAGGGAGTTTGTGAATTCCTGCAGGCTGAATATGCGAAAATCGGTGTAGGGATTGAACTTAATTCAGTGGATGACGGAACCTATTATGATGCAATCTGGGATACAAGAGATTTTGATCTTATTATTTATCGTTCCTATGATGATTCGTGGAATCCACATGGATTTATCAAATCTATGTTTTACGATGATAAACAGTTTACCGGATCAAACAGAGGTGTTCTCTGGACAGATCCAGAATTAAGCGAGAAAATTGGTGAGGTGATCGTTTCGACAGATGAAACTGAGAGACAGGCACTCTGGACAGAAATATTTAACTACATTGATGAAAACGCATATACAGTACCGCTGTATTATCCGGCAAAATCTTATGTACATAATGTAAGACTGAAGAATGTGGTGCAGGCTCCGACAGCTTATGAATCAGTTGAATGGAATCTGCTTGACGTAGAATAAGTATCAGGAGATAAACATGTTTAAAGAAGTTGAAGATGCTTGGACAAAAGACTCCCAGGGATATGATGAAATTATACAGAAACAGCTGTCAAATCCTAAAGATGTGTCACATTGGATGTCAGAACTGGGAGCTGTGACAGGGAAAGAGCCATGTACCATTCTTGAGATTGGCTGCGGCCCTGGATTTTTCTCAATTTTACTTTCACGACTGGGACATAAAGTAAAAGCAATCGATGGTTCTTCGGGAATGGTAGCCTGTGCGACTAAGAATTTTAAAGCGGCAGGTCTGGAAGTAGAATGCGAAGAAGAGGATGCCGTTGTTCTGCCAAATGAGGAAAATAACAAATATGATGTGATTATATCCAGAGATGTGGTCTGGACACTTTACGATCCGCAGAAGGCTTTTGCCAGATGGAAAGAAGTGCTGAAACCAAACGGTAAAGTAATTATTTATGATGGAAATTATCGCAGAGACAGAAATTCTGCAGCCAGAAAGGCATGGGAACTATTTTCGAAACTGGTACAGGGGATTTCTGACAGAAAATTGCCAGAATGGACTACGCATCATAAAGAAAAAAATGTGTTTGGCAATCTGCCGATGGTAACCAGAGAACGTCCGAAAGAGGATTATCGACTCTTAAAAGAAGCAGGATACAAAAAAGTAAAGGTTACCGCTGACAAATTCCGAAACACGCCAAAGAGAATGGAATTTTGGAAGTATGGCTATCAGGGACGAAAATTCCGGGTGATTGCCTGGAAAGGCGGACGTGCACAATTATGGTGAAATATTTAAGATTGATTCAATTTCTGAAATATGTCAAAAAAGAAACCGGTGGCAAGATCATAATTGGTCTTGCCGTCGTTATATGCAGCTTTATGCAGGCGTATTTTGTCGCCAGAGGTGTAACTCTGGTATTTCAGAAAGAAATGGAAAATGATATTTTGATCATGTTCCTGTGTGCAATAGGAGCATTAGTGGTACGGGTGCTGCTTCTTCGTTATCAGGAAGGATATGTAAAGCGTTTTTCTGCGCAGGTAAAAGGGATTATACGATCAGAGATGCTCAGAAAACTGATGGAACTGGGACCGGGCTATAAAAATAATCATCGAAGTGGAAAACTGCAATCCCTTATCACTGATGGAGTGGAATCCTTTGAGCCGTTTCTTACGCTTTATCTGCCACAAACGATAATTGTTTTTATTACTACAGTGATTGCAGGTACCTTTATGTGGAGGCTGGATCATGTAGTCGGAATCGTTGTACTTTGCATGGCTCTGATTTCAATTATTGTGCCTCATTTGCTAATGCCGGCTGTATCCAGATCTATGATTGCCTATTGGAATGATTATGCAGATCTGAATGCTCAGTATGTAGATGGAATGCAGGGGATGAGCACATTGAAATCTCTTGGAGCAAGTGAAACAGAAGGAAAAAGACTTGCAAAAGAAGCGTGGGATTTTGCAAAATGGTCCATGGATAATCTGGCAATTTCGCTTTCCGATTCGATGGTGATTGTTTTCTGCACCACAGCCGGAACTGCTTTAAGTGTCCTGATCGGAGCATACCATATGGCGCAGGGAAAGATAGATCTGAGTGCGCTTCTGATGATTTTGTTTCTTACAGGCGAATGTATGAAGCCATTGAATGAAATGAATGCATATTGGCACAGCAGTTATCTGGGACTGTCAGTAGCGGAAGACCTGTTTCGTGTGCTGGATGAACCAGTAAAACAGAAAAAAGGGAATCAGGATAACAGATTGACAGATCAGCTTCCGGGAATAGAGATGGACCGGGTCTGTTTTTCTTATGAAGAGGACGGCAGTCTGGTATTGAATCAGCTGAGCATGGAAATTCAGCCGGGAAGCGTAACAGCAGTTGTCGGCAAATCCGGTTCCGGAAAATCTACGCTGGTAAATCTGCTTCTGCGTTTTTATGATGTAAATACAGGTACGATCAGAATAGATGGAAAAAATATAGAAGACTATACAGAAGAATACATGCGAAGTAAAATTTCTGTTGTATTTCAGGAAACATTTTTGTTTTATGGAACAGTTCGCGATAATATCAGAATTGCGAATCAAAATGCTTCGGAAGAAGAAATTCTCAGAGCCGCCAGGATGGCAAATGCTCATGATTTTATTATGAGTCTGCCAGAAGGGTATGATACGATTGTAGGGGAGCGGGGAGCTACACTTTCAGGTGGAGAGCGTCAGCGAATTGCGATTGCGCGGGCGATTTTAAAAAATGCTCCGATATTGATCCTGGATGAAGCGACTTCCAGTGTTGATATGAAAAACGAACAGGAGATACAAATAGCACTTGAAAGAGCAATGGAGAACAGAACAACGATGATCATTGCTCATCGTCTTTCTACAATCGAAAAAGCAGACAGGATCTATGTGATGAAAGACGGCAGTATTGCAGGACAAGGAACACATCAGGAACTGTTGTTGAAGAACGAAATATATCAATCACTAATAAAGGCGCAGAATCATGAATGAAAATAATCACAGAATTAAAAATGTATTTCGATTAACCGGAAGATTGAAGGAATATTGGGCTAATATGCTGGTGGTCATATTTGCCGGAGTGGGTCATCAGCTATCAACAGTAGGTGTCGCTATGGTTGGAGCGTGGATTGTAGGACTGGCACTGGAAGGAACTATGCTTACTTCAATGCGAAAAATCGTTGCTGTTACAGTGATTGCTGTGACAGCGAAGATTGTGTTCTATGGTCTGGAGATGTGGGTGGCACATGATGTGGCTTTTAAAGTTCTGGCAGATTTTCGTATCCGTTTATTTGACGCGATTGAACGAGTCTCTCCTGCAATTTTACTGGATATGCGTACAGGACAGCTGGCTTCCACTATGATGAGTGATGTAGAACTACTGGAATGGTTTTTTGCTCATTCCTTTGGAAGTGTGATTGTGGCGGCAGTTTCTTCTGTTCTGTTACTGTTGTGGCTGGGAACGATTCATCCGAGTCTGTCGATCATTTTGATTGGATTTATTATATTGGCAGTTATCATTCCCATGTTCATGAAAAAACGGGCAGATGAGCAGGGAGCCAGAATCAGAGAAGAACTTGGAGAAGCAAACGCTGTAACAGTAGAAGGTGTACAGGGGTTAAGGGAAATACTTGCACTTAATTATAAAGAAGAATATGAAAAAAAGAATGCATGGTATATATCCAGACTTTATGAGAGTCAGCTGGCACACGGGAAAAGACTGGGAACAGAAGGGGCACTTCTCCAGGCTGTTATGGGGATGGCAGGTATTGTAACTGCCCTGATTGCATCAGGATATGTGAATTCTGAAAAACTGGATATGTCAGTTTATACTATGATTGTAGTATTATCCGGCATGATCCTGGGACCGGTAGTAGAAGTTTGCAACACTGCACGAAACTTTGGACTGATCTTTGCGGCAGCGGACAGAGTGTACAGGGTTCTGGAATCCAGACCTATGGTAGAGGATCGGGGCGAGGATGTAGATATCAATACATTGACGGCTGATATTGCATTCGAACATGTGGATTTTCGTTACAGGCCAGAACTTGAAAAAGTATTAAAGAATGTTTCCTTTCAGATCGGTCAGGGAGAAATTGTTGCACTTGCAGGGCACTCGGGTGCGGGGAAGAGCACCTGCCTGCAAATGATGATGCGGTACTGGGATCCGGAGCATGGGAGTATCAGGATCGGCGGTAAAAATCTGACCGATATTTCGATTGCCAGTCTGAACAAAATGATGTCTGTCGTGTTACAGGATGTGTATCTGTTTCAGATTTCCATAAGAGAAAATATTCGGATCGGACGATTAAGTGCGACAGACGAGGAGGTAGAACAGGCAGCCCGTCTTGCCTTTGCACATGAATTTATTCAGGAATTACCAGAAGGTTATGATACGGTCTGCGGTGAGGGCGGAGTGAAATTATCAGGAGGACAAAGACAAAGAGTGGCAATTGCACGCGCTTTTTTGAAGGATGCTCCTATCTTGCTTATGGACGAAGCAGTATCCAATCTGGATACTGAAAATGAAAAAGAAATCTTGGATGGAATTCGTTCGCAAAAAAGTGGTAAAACGGTTGTTATTGTGGCACATCGTATCTCAACCTTGCATGCTGTTGATCGCATTCTCTTATTTGATCATGGAGAATTGGTGCAGGCAAAAGGAGCCGAAGCTGTCAGTGCCGTATAGATTCCGCACAATGTATCTATACCGGAAGAGTGGCCAATACGGGAAAATGCCTCATAAATTTCTCTGGCTGTCATATTGGGATTCAACAGGAGATGTACCGGTTCGCTGAATTGTCCAAGCGCTGCACAGCGTAAAAATGCAGCACTGATTTCGTTGGTGCGATCCAGGGTATGCAGAATATGCTGCTCCAGAAGAGGCAGAAAAGCAGATTTCCCACCAGAAGCAGATGTATTTCCCGGTAAAGCAGCCGACCATGTTGTAAGATCGGACAGTCTTACTCCGGCAAAAAATCCACACAAAAAGTCGTCTCCGCTGGGAGTCAGGCCGATTCCCAGCCCAATCAGATGACACAGGCAGTCAGCCATTTTGGAGGGTTCCGCAGATGTCTGAGCTATTTGGTGAAACTGCGTCAGATACTGGCTGGCGGCATTCATATAAGGAGATTCACGAATCAGTTCCGGTTGATTCAAAATCAGTTCCATTCCACGCAGATAAGGTGGAAGCTCGGACTGTCCGGCCATGGCAATGGCATCACGGATTTTAGTACTCAGGTGTTCCTGTAAAAATACTTCAGAACCGGGTTCCCGAAAAGGCAGAGAAAGATCCTGACAGGAGGCCGACCGGATATTCAGTGGAATTTCCAGTTTTTTACCTGCTGAAAGGAGCAGCTTTGCCAGTGCTGCTTCAGAGCAATCTGTGATCAGACTGATGGGAGAAAGAACGGATCCTCTGGGCTGAAGAGCAAGTAACTGACCATTCGCCTTCAGATTCACAGCTTTCTGATAGACAGAATGAACAGTAAGGTCAGAGGATGATTTTAAATTATCTAATGCAAAGGCAGAGGTCTGCAAGATGTTAAGCTCCATGGTTGTCTCCATTTCTATATCAGATACGTTGTATTTCTCATAACTGGAAATTATTATTTATGAAAATAGGTAACAGATAGATTTTATCATAGCAGATGGAAAGTGCGATGGAAAGAAAATTTGACGCATATATTTCAGAATTTTGGTATACACTTATCAAAATACCTGACAGGAAAGGTGACTTTATTTTAATGAATTTTACTGGACTGCTTAATTTATAAATCTGACAGCCTGCATAAATAAAGGAAAACTCAATATTTTGACAAATAAATAACGATTAAATTCCGGTTGTTTTTATAAAATTTTTATTATATAATGTCCATTAGAAAAACACATGGAACACAAAAAGGTAACTGAAGATTTCAACATACGTGTCTGGCGGGACGAAGAAGACCTGGACAGCACAGCAGAAATGAGAACACCATCTCTGCAGGGTGAGAACCGGAGGTTACCATTTTTTTATGTATAATTACAGTGGACAAAGATCTGTACACATCTGTGCCTGCACAGAGATGAGTACATGACCCTGGGACCTGTAATGATATAGTGTAATGTGTAACACAAACAGGAGGAGAGAATATGAAGACGAAGAAACTGTCACTTACAACATGGATTATCATTGCTACACTGGCTGGAATCATATTTGGTTCTATCGTAGGGCCGTGGGCATCTAATCTGAAATTTATTGGTACCATTTTTATCCGTCTGATTCAGATGTCTGTCGTATGTCTGGTTATGACATCGGTAGCAGCTGCGATTGGAGGAATTGAAGGAAAAGGCGCCGGTAAGATGGGTCTGGTAACTTTTATCTGTATTATTGTATTTACCCTGATTTCTGCAGGCTTAGGACTTGCTCTTGGACTGATTGTCAAACCAGGTGTAGGTGTAACCATCGGTACAGAAGCTGCTGCCGTGGAGGTAGCTTCTGCCAGCATTACGGAGACATTGACAAACTTTGTGCCAACGAACATTTTCAGTGCTATGGCGAATGGTGACATGGTACCTTGTATTCTGTTCTCTATTTTCTTCGGTGTATGTGCCGGATCTTATGGCAGAACAAGCGGTAATGATATTGTGATGGATCTGATCAAAGCGATTAATGGTGTCATCATGAACATCATCAAGATTGTTATGAACCTTGCACCAATCGGTATCTTCTGTCTGCTGGCTGATGTGGCTGGTGGTACAGGATTTACAGTTATCCTTCCTATGCTGAAGTTTCTGGGTTGTCTGCTGATTGGTGATGTGATTCAGTTTATCATCTATGGCCCTTTCACCGCAGCATTCTGTGGTGTCAGCCCTGCAAAAATGCCAAAGAAATACTCTAAGATGTCTATGATGGCGGTCACAACCACATCATCTGCAATCTGCCTTCCAACCAAGATGGAAGATATGGTAACCAAGTTTGGTGTAGATCGTAAGGTGTCAGATTTTGTAGGACCGATCACCATGTCTATGAACAGTTGTGGTGCAGTTCAGTGTTATGTACTGGCTATGCTCTTTATGAGCCAGGCAACTGGAATGACCTTTACGATGGGACAGTTTGCCATGACCATTCTTCTGGCCTGCCTGATGTGCATGGGAACTATCGTAGTTCCTGGTGGAATGGTAGTTACTTATACATTCTTTGCAGCAACTATGGGACTTCCTACAGAAGCAGTCGCTATTCTGATTGGTATCGACTGGTTCTCCGGTATGTTCCGTACATTGATGAACGTAGATGTGGACGTTATGGTTGGTATGATCGTATCAAAGGTATGTGGTGTCTTTGATAAAGATGTATACGATGAGAAGAAGAAAGTTTCTTACGAAAATCAATAAAAGAGATTGGGGAAAGAACATGGATTTAAAGAAAATAACAACAGAGATCGCAGATGACCTGGATTTCCTGAAAACATTTACGGCAACACCTGGAAATGGCTGCACCAGAATGCCATTTACCAGAGAGACCAGAGATGCAGCAGAATATCTGAAAAAGATCATGAAAGAAGCCGGACTGGAAGTGAGAGAGGACTGTGTGGGAAACATATTTGGTGTACTTCCTGGAAAAGACAGAAGTCTTCCATGTATCATGGCCGGATCCCATTATGATTCAGTATATAATGGAGGAGATTATGACGGAATCGCCGGCGTGATCTGTGCAGTAGAACTGGCAAGACTCCTTCATGAAGAAGGCAAGAATCTGGAATGTGATTTTGTGGTAGCTGCCTTTATGGATGAAGAGGGTTGTCGTTTTGGAACCGGATATTTTGGCTCCAAGTGTATGCTGGGCCAGATGACCATAGAAGAATGTAAACATTTTACCGATAAAGACGATATTTCTGTGTATGATTCCATGAAGTCTTATGGACTGGTTCCGGAAGACCTGGTTAATGCGGCATGGCCGGAGGGATCGATTGGACATTTTATTGAACTTCATATCGAGCAGGGACCGGTTCTGGACGCAACAGGAATTGAACTGGGGCTGGTAGACTGTATCGTTGGAATTCAGAGATACATGATCACGGTAAACGGACGTTCCGATCATGCAGGAACTACCCCGATGGATATGCGTCAGGATGCAGTAGATATCGCAACGAAAGTCATCAGCAAGATTGGTGATATGGCAAGAGCAGAAAAGCCTGGTACAGTCGCTACCGTAGGCTATATGAAGGTAACACCCAGTGCTATGAATGTAGTGGCGCAGTCGGTGGATTTCAGCATCGATATCCGTTCCACAGAAAATGAGATCATCGACAAGATCGCATCTCAGATCATGGCTGAGCTGGACAAGGAGACACAGGCAACAGGGGCTACCTATAGCGTAGACCGTAAGCTGACGATCACACCGGTACAGTTAAGTGCATCTATGCTGGATATCATGGAAGGAAGCTGCAAGGATCTGGGGTATTCTTATAAGAGAATGCCAAGTGGTGCCGGACATGATGCACTGGCCATCGGACAGTCTATCGATACGGTCATGATTTTTGTGCCAAGTAAAGAAGGAAGAAGCCACTGCCCGGTAGAACATACCGAATATGAGGCATTCTCCAAGGCAGTACAGGTATTATACGAGCTGATCCAGAAGATCTGAGCCATTTGAGCCATTGGGGACGCAAGTTTCGGCTTTCCTTCAGAGTAAAAGATCTGTATCAGTAGCTGCCATGAGAGATGGAGACTTCGGGATAAAAAAATCACCGGGAGCTTATTAGTTTCCGGTGATTACTTTTAGAAATAATAAAATTAATACGATGATGATAATGGGACGAACAATTTTCGTCCCGTTTTTCATGACCATACCACTGCCTATGTAATGGCCGGCAAGACAGAAGGCTGCACCGGCAAGACCTGGGGCATACAGAATATATCCGCTGCATAAAAACGTAAACAGAGCGGCGATATTAGAAGATAAATTAATCAGTTTTACATTTCCGGATGCAGTTCGTATGTCCATGCGGGCGAGTCTGGTCAGTGAAAGAAGAAGAAAAGTGCCGGTTCCGGGACCATAGAAACCATCATATATGCCGATAAGAAAGGCACAGACAGAAACAATTGCCATGCGTTTTCTCAGGGAAAATGAAGTATCGTGTCGGATCTCCTTTTTGTCAGTCAGTACACAGACAGCAACCACCGGGAGAACTACCAGCATGACTTTTTTCAGAATCGTATCACTGGTCAGCAGAACCAGATGTGCTCCACAGATGGATCCAATCAGGGCACAGAGAATACCTGGCACAGCAATGATCTTGTCAAAATAGCCGTGTTTACAGTATCGCACGGTGGAAGCCGTAGTTCCAATGGAGGAAGCCAGCTTATTTGTTGCAAGAGCGTTGTGTGGAGGCAGTCCTGCCAGTAAAAAAGCAGGCAGGGAAATCAGACCGCCGCCTCCGGCAATGGAATCCACCAATCCGGCGAGAAAAGTAAGCGGGCAGATAATCAAAAATGGAATGAAATTCATGGCTGGATACCGTCCTTATAACAGAGTATGTAAAAATATAATCGTTTCTTTCAGCAGTTCTTTTGTCTGGGCACTGCTGGTGTCCCGGTCAAAGTCGTGTTGACTGCCGGAGGCAATAAAACGCTTTGCGTGATATTTTTCCGTCAGTTTCTGGAATTCTGTAAATGGCACATCGGTATCTCCGGTGCTGTGTGCGCAGAAAACAGGACATGGCAGTTCGCTGCACAGACGCAGAGAATAGTATAATAAAAAGTATTTTTCCCGATCATGGTAGAAAAGAGACTTCCATTTTCCAGACTGCCTTGCATAAACATAGGCAGAATAATGGGTATCCAGTGGCCCTTCTGTGTGTGGCTCAGATGGCAGAGAGTTCAGAATCGCTTCGGACACCACCGGAAGCGTCTGGTAATAGTGACTTGGATTTTCATACCAGAGATCTTCCAGAAAACCATATCCATAATAAGAGAGGACACCGACAGGTGCCTTTTTTAATACAGGCATGTCATCTGGCATGGGAAAATCATGTTTTCCCATGCTGGCAGCAGCCAGAAGTGTCAGATAAGCGCCACTGGAACGCCCCAGGAGCACATAAGGCAGGGGATCAGCCCCCGGCGCAGTTATCTGAAACAGATCAGGCTCAGTCAGATAAGTATTCACAGAATCAATCACATCCTGCAGAATGTTCTTCACATCGCAGGCCGGTGCCAGTGGATAGTCAAAGGCAATCACTGGAAAACCGGCAGATGTGAACTGTTCCAGATGTGCTTCCGGAAGATCACACCGAGATCCATAGAGCAGACCGCCACCGTGAAAGTAGAGAATACAGGCTCTTGAGGTTGCGTCCGGGTTCTTGTATATCGTGGCAGATTTCTCGCAGAATCTGCCCTTTATTGAAATCGTATTCATAGTATACATAATTTTAGCTCCTTCCCCAATGGATATTAGCATATTAGAGATGAGGTAGCAATATCTGATTAAGTTCTCTTGCGTATGGTAAAAAAACAGTTATACTCAAAAATATAGTATAGAGGAGAATGGTATATGATAAATGCAGGGGAAAGAAATTATATCATTGCCAGTGGTGAGACTATAACGCTTTACCATGGATCAAAATCTGGTATTCAGGGAAACATAGCCCCGTGAATTCGAAAATGCTCCGCGGAGATCCTTCCTGTTATAAGGTGTGTTTTTCCTTGTTTTGTTTTGTAAAATACAGGAAAAACAGTACATTCAGCACGATTCCCACTGCAGTGGAAGTCGGTGCAGCCAGACCGATCTTGGTCAGGCTGGCATTTGGCTGGATACTCATGTAATAGGACATCGGAAGCCGGACCAGAAGAGTCTGAACCAGCCCCTGGATCATCACCCAGACCGTCTGATTATTTCCGTTGAAGTAGCCAATCATACTGAACAGGATAGCAGTCACAATCGTCTCCGGTGCAAAGCCCTTCAGATAGTCGAATCCATTCTGGACAACCGCCGGATCGGCTGAGAAGAAGCCTGCCAGCAGATCACCCTTAAATATCACAAGGACAAATACGATACAGCCAAAGAACAGACCGATCCCGATACCGGTAAACAGGGCGTGTCTGGCACGTTTGTGATTGTTGGCACCCACATTTTGGGAGACGAAGGATGCCATAGACTGCATCAGCGAGCTTGGAATCAGCATGGCAAAGTTGACGATTTTGCAGGCAACACCATAGCCGGAGGATGCTTCCAGACCCAGTCGGTTGACAAAAGCACACAGAGCCAGGAAAGAGACCTGTGTCAGGAATTCCTGAAGAGCCAGAGGCAGTCCGATGCCTAAGAACTTCCGGCACTGGGAATTGATTCGGAAATCGGATCTCTGAATCTGAAATGACAGATTCTTTTTCAGTAAAATATAAATAGCACATACCACACTGACAGCCTGGGCGCAGACTGTGGCGATGGCAGCTCCTGCAGCATCCATATGCAGTCCGGCTACCAGAATCAGGTCACCGAAGATATTCACGATACAGGCAACCAGAACAAAGAGCAGTGGAGACTTGCTGTCGCCTAATCCACGGAAGATAGCGGAAAGCAGGTTGTAAGCTACAATGAACAAAATGCCGCCACCGCAGATACGCACATAACTGGTGGTCAGATCCAATGCTTCAGGCGGTGCCTGCATCAGAATAGAAATCGGGCGGGCAAATGCGACCATAACAATGAACAGTACCGCAGAGATGATGGCAAACACCACAACACCTCCGCCGATGACAGATCCGATCTGCTCCGGCTTTTTCTCGCCCAGATAACGGGCAATCAGTACGGTGATACCCATGGCAAACTGCGTCACCACAAAAGTCACCAGATTCAGCACCTGGCTTCCGGTAGATACGGCAGAAAGCCCGGAGGTAGAACCGAATCTTCCTACTACGAGAAGGTCCACCGCACCATAGGCAGCCTGTAACACCAGTGCTCCCAGAATCGGAAGCATAAAGAGAGACAGTTTTTTCAGAATACTGCCCTGAGTAAAATCATTTTTTTCACTTGTCAAGATGAATTCTCCTTTCACACATAATATGATAGAGTCGATCCATGGTACGGATCATACGTTCCGCATCTTCTTCGGAAATCTCTTTTGTATAATCAGCCAGAATGGAAAAACATTCCTGATTATACTTCTGGGAAAGTGCCTGTCCGGTCTCTGTGAGAGTCAGCCAGGTGACTCGTCCGTCCTCCGGAGAAACCGTTTTCTTCAGATATCCCTTCTGCTCCATCTCTTTTACCGTTCTGGTCACACCGGGCCGTGGCAGAGATAACCGGTCGCTGATATCTGAAATCTTTACCCGCATGCCCTGATGCTGCATCTTTTCAATGATATCCAGATACTGAATATAAGAGGAAGTCACGCCTTCTGGCAGAGGCGGAAGCATATCACGGATACGTTTTGCCTGATAACAGGCATCCATCATACGTTTTAACAGTTCAATTGTCATAACAGAACTCCTTATCATATAGTTACCATTGATAATTAACATTGGTAATTATAAAAAGAAGAGATGAATTTGTCAAGATAAAATGTATTTCAATCATGCATCACAGATATTCGAAAATTAATTTAAAAATCTATTGAAAAACAGCCTGCTTCTTGCCATAATAGAGATAGTAAAAAGTGGCTGACCACAACAGGAGGAATGTTCATGTTAAAGACAATTGTGAAAAAAGGCAGTTATCATGATTCCGTTGTTCTGATGCTTTTGACCAACCAGATTTCCGCACTGGAAGGCGTAAAAAAAGCATCTATCATGATGGCAACACCGGCAAATAAAGATATTTTTAAACAGAGCGGACTGGATACACAGGAACTGATGGAAGCAACGGCCAATGATATGGTGGTAGTAGCTGATGTAGAGGACGACAGTCTTCTGGATCAGATTATGGAAACAGCAGAAGAATTTTTTAAAAAGCAGTCAACGGTCAGCGCAGGAAAAAAAGAAGAAAGTGTGAAGTCCTGGGATAAGGCTCTGGAAAAGCTGCCTGATGCCAATCTGGCAGTGATCTCCATTCCGGGCATGTACGCAGCACTGGAAGCAGACCGTGCACTGGATGAAGGCATGAATGTCTTCATGTTCAGTGACAATGTGACACTGGAAGACGAAGTGGCATTGAAGAAAAAGGCACATGAAAAGGGGCTCTCTGTTATGGGACCAGACTGCGGTACCGGAATCATCCAGAGTGTACCGATCGCATTTACGAATAAGGTAGCACCGGGTTCCATCGGTATCATCGGAGCATCCGGAACTGGTATTCAGGAGCTGACCACCATCATCGACCGTCTGGGAGAAGGCGTGAACAATGCCATCGGAACTGGCGGAAGAGATTTATCCACAGCCGTTGGCGGCGTTACGATGATGGATATGATCGATGCCATGGAAAAAGATGATACCGTAAAGGTACTGATCGTTATTTCCAAGCCACCAGCAAAGGAAGTCAGAGAAAAGATCTCAGATCGTCTGAGTAATTTCAGTAAACCGGTTATTACCCTGTTCTTAGGAGAAAAACCGGAATACCATGAAGAGAATTTCTATCATACTTATACACTGGATGAGACTGCCCGTCTGGCAGTCAGTCTGGTAAGAGGCGAGACGATCCCGGAGGCCACAGCAGATGTGGACAGTTCCGAATTCTACAAGGCAGAAGACAAGAAAACGATCAAGGCATATTATTCTGGAGGAACACTGGCCAATGAGGCTGCGATGCTGATCAAGGATGCCATGAACTGTGAGATTCCACCGGAAGATATCGAGGGATATATGTTGCAGTTAAATGGCAATGTTGTCATTGACCTGGGAGATGATGCTTATACCAAAGGCAAACCACATCCGATGATTGACCCGGCAAAACGTATCGAGTGCATGCAGGAAGCTGTAGACGATGAAAGTACCGGAGCTATTTTGTTTGATATTATGTTAGGTTACGGCTCTCATGAAGATATGGCAGGAGCGCTGATTCCGACGATTGAAGAGTTGAAGGAAAAGGCGGAAAATGCAGGAAGAAAGGTCTTCTTTGTAGCAACCGTATGTGGAACCAGAAAAGACTTCCAGGGCTACGATGAAGCAGTGAAGAAGTTAAAAGACGCTGGTGTGATTGTCTGCGAGAACAATAAACTGGCAGTTCGTACCGCTATCCAGGCCATTGGACTGGACTTTGAAGAACCGGCAAAAGAGATTCGCACAAAGAAAACAGCCATCGTAGAGAAAGCAGAGCCATCCGAGAAACTGATGCAGCTGCTTTCTCAAAAGCCGAAGATTATCAACATTGGTCTGAAGAGTTTTGCAGAAGTAGCAGAAGACTTTGGCTGTGAAGTGGTACAGTATGACTGGATGCCACCGGCAGGAGGAGATGTACGTCTGATCAGGACTCTGAATTTCCTGAGAAACTACGAAGGTATTGACGAAGCCAACAAGCGTGTCATTGCCAAAGTGGTAGCCAGCCAGCCGGTAATCAAACATGTAAAACGTGCCAAAGAAGTGATCCCGCAGATCGCAGAAGGAAAAGTGATCCTTCATGCAGGTCCGCCAATCGAATACAAAAATATGCCGGATCCGGTACAGGGATCCTGTGTGGGTGCTGTTCTTTTTGAAGAATGGGCAGATAATGAAGCAGATGCCAGAGCACTTCTGGAATCCGGGGAAGTGAAGTTCATTCCATGCCATCACTGCAATGCAGTAGGCCCAATGGGAGGCATTACCTCTGCCAATATGCCGGTATTTGTAGTAAAGAATGAGACAGACGGCAATGAAGCTTACTGTACGATGAATGAAGGTATCGGAAAAGTATTAAGATTTGGTGCTTATTCAGAAGAAGTAGTCAATCGTCTGCGCTGGATGAGAGATGTCCTTGGACCGACACTGGATCGTGCGATTACAGAGCTGGGCGGTTTAAGTGTCAATCCTCTGGTTGCAAAAGCAGTGGCTATGGGAGATGAATTCCATCAGAGAAACATTGCCGCATCTCTGGCCTTTATGAAAGAGGTCGCACCAACCATCACCAGACTGGATATGTCCGAAAAAGATCGCTATGATGTGATCAAGTTCCTGGCAGATACGGATCAGTTCTTCCTGAACATTATGATGGCAACTGCAAAATCCGTCATGGACGGTGCACGTACCATCACAGACGGAACCATCGTTACAGCTATGTGCCGTAATGGTGTGGAATTCGGTATCCGTATTGCCGGTATGGGAGATGAATGGTTCACAGGCCCTGTAAATACCCCGAAGGGGCTGTATTTTACCGGATATGACGAAGAAGATGGATGCCCGGATATGGGTGACAGCGCTATCACAGAGACCTTCGGTGTAGGTGGCATGGCCATGATCGCTGCTCCGGCTGTTACCCGGTTCGTAGGAGCCGGTGGATACGAAGATGCTCTTCGTGTCAGCAATGAGATGGCAGAGATTACCATTGACCATAATCCGAACTTTATCATTCCGACCTGGAATTTCCAGGGAACCTGCCTGGGTATTGATGCCAGACTGGTTGTGGAAAAAGGCATTACTCCGGTGATCAATACCGGTATCGCTCACAAGATCGCAGGCTACGGACAGGTAGGTGCCGGAACGGTTCATCCGCCAATGGAATGCTTTGAAAAAGCAATTCTGGCATATGCAAAGAAACTGGGGTTTGAAGCGTAAAAGTACTGGTGTGAAACAATGAAAAAGAAAAAAGTAGTGATTGCTCTGGGCGGAAACGCCTTGGGCAAAAATGTGGAAGAGCAGAAAGAAGCAGTGGCAAAGACTGCAAAAGTAATTGTGGATCTGGCCTCTCAGGGACTTGACATTATCATTACCCACGGAAACGGACCACAGGTTGGCATGATACAGGATGCCATGGACAGTCTGGTGGTGCAGCACGAAAATTATAAACAGGTGCCTTTACCGACCTGCGTGGCCATGAGCCAGGGATACATTGGCATCGATTTGCAGAACGCCATTAAGTATGAATTATACAGTCGTGGAATTGACGGAAAGGTATCTACCATTCTGTCACAGGTAGAAGTAGACGAGCAGGATCCTGCATTTCAGAATCCAACCAAACCGATCGGCCGTTTTCTGACGAAGGAAGAAGCAGAGAAGAATATGGCACATGGCATTTCCTGCATGGAAGATGCAGGCAGGGGTTACCGCATTGTGGTGCCATCCCCGATGCCAAAACGGATCCGGGAGCTGGAGACGATCCGGACGCTGGTACAGGCAGGACATATCGTTATCACCTGCGGCGGTGGAGGAATTCCGGTGGTATCCAGAAATGGTCGTCTGGAAGGCGTCAATGCAGTTATTGATAAAGACAATGCCAGCAGTCTGCTGGCAGAGAAGCTGGATGCAGATTATCTGGTGATTCTGACGGCGGTAGAAAAGGTTGCTATCCATTTTGGAAAGGAAGACCAGCAGTGGCTTTCGGATCTGACCGTGGAGCAGGCAGAAAAATACATGGAGCAGGGCGAATTTGCCAAAGGCTCTATGCTTCCGAAGATCGAGGCGGCGGTACGCTTTGCCAGATCCGGGGAAGGAAGAAGTACCCTGATTACTCTGCTGGATAAAGCAGCAGAGGGAATTGCAGGAAAAACAGGAACCATGATATATTCCTGATGGATTTGGAAAAGAAAAAGACTCCGGGGTTTTGCAGCAAAGGCAGGGCTCCGGAGCATTTTTGCAAAAGTAAAGGAGAGATTATGAACATACCGGTAACACCATTTATGTGGTTGATGGCATTTTTGCCGATCATTGTTTTGCTGATTTTGATGTTGAAGTTCAAGTGGGGAGCCACAGAGGCGGCTCCGCTGGGACTGATGATTGCGATTGTAACAGGACTTTGCTTTTATAAAGCAGACGTGCGTCTCCTGGCAGCAGAGAGCGCAAAAGGCTTCTGGAGTGCGCTGGTGATCCTGATTATTATATGGACTGCCGTTTTGCTGTACCAGGTGGGAAATGAAGCCAATGCCTATCAGGTAATTCGAAACGGACTGAAGAAGTTTCTGCCAAATGAACTGCTTCTGGTGCTGGCTATTGGATATGTATTTACCAGCTTTTTACAGGGAATCACCGGATTTGGTGTTCCAGATGCGGTAGGTGCGCCTCTGCTGATCGGAATAGGAGTCAATCCGCTGTGGGCCGTAGTCCTTCCTCTGTTTGGAGAGTCCTGGGGAAATACCTACGGAACACTGGCGGCAGCATGGGATGCCCTTGCCATGTCAGCGGGACTGACACAGGGGACTGATGCCTACCTGATGACGGCGTTTTGGACAGCCGCTTTTATCTGGTTCTGGAATGCAGTCAGCGGATTTGCAGTCTGCTGGTTCTATGGAAAAGGCAAAGCCATCAAAAAAGGCTTTCCGGCTATTTTACTACTGTCTGCTATTCAGGGCGGTGGAGAACTTCTTCTCAGTCAGATTAATACCACATTGTCCTGTTTTGTGCCGGCCTGCGTCTCTCTGATTGCGATTTTATTTCTGGGACGGACCAGGTTTTATGGTGAAGAATGGTGTGTGGAAGATAGTCCGATTATGAATCGTCAGCATACGGAAAAAGAAAACAGTCAGGTGTCCACAGATATGACACTGCTGCAGGCATTTGTACCATATATTCTGCTGTCCGTGATTACGCTTGCAGTACTGCTGATTAAGCCATTGAACAATGTTTTGAATCAGGTGGCACTGGGGCTGCCGTTCCCGGAGACCGTCACCGGTTATGGAAGAGTGAATGCGGCATCTGACTGCTATTCACCGATCCGGCCATTCACCCATGCAGGCATGTTCCTGTTTTTATCCGCAGTGATCGGTCTGGTATACTACAGAAAAAAGGGTTGGATCAAAAAAGGCGGCGTGAAAAAAGTATTTGTAAATGCTATTTCTATGACTATGCCGTCCGGCATTTCCGTCATTGGTCTGGTTATGATGTCAAAGGTTATGGACGGCACGGGACAGACCATTGTACTGGCCAACGGAATTGCCAATGTACTGGGAAAAGTGTACGTACTGCTGGCACCGTTTGTAGGCCTTCTGGGAACCTTTATGACAGGAAGCAATATGAGTTCCAATATTCTGTTCGGCGGCTTCCAGTCCACCACGGCAAATCTGCTGAATGTAAATGCATCGGTAGTACTGGGCGCCCAGTCAGCCGGAGGCGCAGTGGGAAGTACGATTGCACCGAGTAAAATCATTTTGGGAACTACGACAGCTAATATTCTTGGACAGGAAGGCGAAGTCATCAAGAAGATCATGCCAATTACATTGACGGGTACTGCGATTATAGGTATAATAGGGTACCTGCTTACGATTATTTAGGGGGAAACTATGGAACAAAATGGATTTTTTCAGACAAAAGCAGGACGTCTGACCATTGCATTTCTGGTGATTGCAGTGGCATTCGTACTGATTGTAACAGGACTGCAGTCCGATGGAAACGGACTGTGCACGGTGGGATTCCTGATGATTGTGGCAGCTATGTTATATTCACCGGTGAAAGTGTATCTGATTGACCGGTTGTATAGAAAATAGAGAGAGGGTAACTGTTCAGAGCCTGTGATATCTGAGAAGGCACTGAACGGATGCGAAAGAGAGTATATGGAATCGACAAATTTAAATTCGAGCCACAAAAAAGATAATCTGAGATATCTGAGACGGTATCTTGGACTGACACAGAAGGAATTTATAGAGCGTTTTTTAAGTGAACCGGACGGAACACCGAAGATGAGCATTGCCACTTATTCTAATCTGGAATCCAGAGGGGGCGTAAGGCTCAATGACGTGGTACTGATGGTAGCAGATCAGTTATCTGCTAATTCTATGATTTTTTCCATGGAATCCACAGAGTTTGCAGAGAAGATCGATATGCTTCTGCCGAGTCAGGAGCGTACCAGACAGATTCAGGAAAACGGCATGCGAAAAGGAAATATTAACCAGCTCCTGTATCGTCTGACCATGTATTTTGCAGATCAGATCTTTGATCATAAGCTGAAAAAAGGAGATCAGATCGAATCTGACCGTGTGCTTGCGGTGAAGCTGGGCGTGGGGCGTTCAGCGATCCGGGAGGCTTTAAAGGTGCTGGATGTGCTGGGGATGATCGATATCCGTCCGGGACAGGGCACTTATATCAGCAACGATGAGACGAACTTTTTTATTATCCCATTATCCTGGTCTCTGTTTTTGAACGGCAAACAGGTGGAGAACATCCTGACGGTGCGAAATCTCCTGGAAGTAAAGGCGGCGGAGCTGGCGGCAGAGTGCACGGATGCAGAAGCACTGGAAAACTTAAAAGCGGTAGATGCGAAGATGAACCGTGCCTATGCAGAACAGGATTACAAGGCATTTCTGGAGACAGACCTGGAGTTCCATCAGGGGATTGCCAGATGTTCCCAGAATACAGTGATTCTGAGCATGATGCAGACCATCAGCAGCCTGATGAAGCATGTCAGCGGAAGTGGTATGGTCAATGCACAGCAGCTAAAGGAAAGTGAAGAAGAACACAGTCAGATCTATGACTGCATTCTGCAGCATGACGGAAAGGGTGCAGCGGAGGCCATGCAGTATCATCTGGAAAGAGCAGCGGGAAGATATAATTATCGGTAAGAGAAAATGGTTGCCGGGCACGGAAGAGTGGACGGCAACAAATTTTATCCAGAGCGTTATAGAACGTGAAAGGACATGAACGAAACGGGAGAAGAGACAGAATACGGAGGAATTTGCTATGATGAAAAGAAACATATATGCAGTAACAGCGGCGTTCTGCCTCTTGAGCGCAGCGCCTGGAAGTAATGTTCTGGCAGCAGGCGGAGGAACAAAGCAGCTGATCGGAATCGGAAGCGGCAGTGCTTCTGCGACAGAGCCAGATAAGACCAGAGCAGACGAGGATGCATCAAAGATATCTGGAGATACAGAAAAGAGCACAGAGTCCGTGACTGAGAAGCAGAACGGCTGGAAAGTGGCTATTGATCCGGGACATCAGGGAAGCTGGGTGGATATGAGTGCTCAGGAACCATCGGCGCCGGGATCATCCGAGACAAAGGCGAAGGCTACGACCGGAACCACCGGAAAGTTCAGCGGTCTAAATGAATATGAATTAAATCTGCAGGTATCTCTTTTATTAAGGGATGAGTTAGAGGAGCGTGGCTATGAAGTAGTAATGACCAGAGAAGACCACGATACAGCCATCAGCAACAAGGAGCGGGCAGAACTGGCAGCAGCGGAAGGTGCCGATATTTTGGTCCGGATTCATGCCAACGGAAGTGAGGATACTTCTGTGAATGGGGCGCTGGCCATGGTGCCGTCCCAGAGCAATCCTTATGTGGGGTATATGTATGAGGAATGTTATGAACTGGGAGAAGACATCTTAAAGGCCTATTGTGAAAGCACAGGGATCGCAGATGACGGAGTGCAGTATTACGATAACATGTCTGGCATCAACTGGAGCACCATACCGGTGACGATTCTGGAGATGGGATTCATGAGCAATCAGAACGATGATCTGCTGATGGCAGATGAGACCTTTCAGCCAGTGATGGCAGAGGGAATTGCCAACGGGATAGATGATTATTTCGAAGGTAAAATTCCGGTGAAGAAAACGGAAGCGCAGACTGAGAATGTATCACAGAGCGAGCAGAAAACAGATACAGAAAATACCAGCGTGACATCGTCAGCAGATATGAACAGAATCGAAAATGAATTGGCAGAGGATCTGGCGGTTCGTGCCGGAGCCGGTGAGAACTGGTCTGCAGCAGTGGTGAATCTGGATACAGAAGACAGCTGCACGGTGAACAATCAGTCCATGCAGGCGGCCAGCCTGATTAAGCTGTTCATTATGGGCGCGGTATATGACCGGTACGACAGCCTGACAGTAACTTACGGGGAGGATCAGATACAAAGTCTCTTATCTGATATGATTACCGTCAGTGACAACACGGCAGCCAATACCCTGACGAACTATCTGGGAGACGGGGACGATGCTACAGGCCGTGGGGCAGTGAATGAATACTGTGCGTCCAACAATTATGAGAGCACCGCCATGGGACGTATGCTGCTGGCTCCCGCTGACAATGGAGACAATCTGACTTCGGTCAGTGACTGTGCAGAATTCCTGCGGAAAGTATACAAGAACGAAATCCCTCATGCAGAGGAGATGCTGGGCTTTTTGAAGAATCAGCAGCGTACCCACAAGATCCCGGCAGGACTGCCGGAGGGGGTGGAAAGCGCCAATAAAACGGGCGAACTGGATACGGTAGAGAATGATGCGGCGATTGTATTTGCAGATACACCTTATATTCTATGTATTATGTCAGAGAATCTGTCTGATGCGGGAGCAGCGCAGAATAACATTGCAGGGATCTCTGCCGATATGTATAATCTGATCGAAGGATAATAATGGAGCAGATATCTGTTTCATGCAAAAATGAGCGCCAATGGAATGTGCAGTAAAGATACTGTATGGAGTAATATAGGAAAGAGGGAAATTATGAAAAATTTACTGAGTGGATTTATTGGAAAGAAGAACTTCTGGCCAAGACTTTTCATTGCTTTGCTGGCTGTTCTGAGTATGGGTGTGACATTATCTTTTCTGATACAGGTAAATCTGGGAACTGACCCATGTACGCTGCTGAACCGTGCTGTTGCAGCCAGACTGCATATGAGCCTGGGAAACTGGCAGGCACTGATGAATGTGATGCTTCTGATTATTGTGCTGATCTTTGGTGCAAGAAACTTTGGATTCGGTTCCTTGTTTAACATGTTTTTAATAGGCTATACGATAGATTTCTGTACCTGGCTGTGGAACCGGATTCTTCCAATGGAGATGTTCCAGCTGTGGAGTGTACGGATTGGGATATTAATTCCGTCAATCATTCTGTTTGTATTATCCGCAGCACTTTATATGGATGTGGACATGGGAACCGCACCTTATGATGCCATCCCATATCTGATTTCTGTAAGAATGCCGAATGTATCTTTTAAAACCATTCGAATCGCATTCGATCTGATTGTGACATTGATCGGATGGGTACTGGGAGAGACACCGGGTGTCGTTACTGCACTGATGGTACTCATGCTGGGACCGGTCATCAGTTGGATGGGAAAATGGCTGGCAAAACATTTTGAATTATTCAGGGAGCTGTAGGCCATTGGGGACGGAGTTTTCTGGCCTTGTATCTGAAATGCGGGAGGAAGAAAGATGCAGAAAATCAACCGAGAAGATATGCTGGAGCTGACCAGACGAATGAACGTGAAGCGCAACTGCTTTCACAGAATAGCAGGTGCTTATCTGGATGCAGATGGATTTATTGACGGAACCTTTAATATTCATTTTCAGAAGCTGTCATTACCAGATCAGGAAAAGAACCTGAAGATTGCCAAAGCAATTCCTTTTTCAGAGACAAACGAAGAATTAAAATTATACCATTTTTCAGAAGAAGCAAAAAAGCCGGGGAATATCTGGAGTGTGCTGATGGAGCTGCGTAACTGTGAATTAAAAAACGATGCTCTGTTGGAATCCTTTTATGAATTCGTAGCAGATCAGTATTCCTCATCTGGGGATTATGCTATCTATATGTTTTATGGAAGCTACGATGTACCGGTAAAGGCAAAGGACAAAGAAAGCCTGTGGGATTCAGAGGAAGTGTATAATTTCCTGATCTGTGCCATCTGTCCGGTATCAGGAGATTACGAACCGGGAGATGCCGAATGTGGTTTTCTGTTTCCGGCGTTCACTGATCACAGCAGCGATCTGTATGGTATGGATGTGTTTCGGGCAAAATAGCAAAAAAATATCCGGGGACTGTAAAAGTCACCCGGATTTTTGTATCTTATGCGTTTTTGTATACCTGAAGTGCTGCAGCAACTGCTTCGCCAGCCGGTACTTTTACACCGTTGTCGATCAGGACTGCTTCGATAGCGCCTAAGGTGAAGAGAATGTTTCTCTTCTGGCTTGAATAACCCATGTTACCGATACGGATGATCTTGCCATCCAGAGGTCCGAAGGAAGTAGCCATCTCGATACCGAAGTCACGCAGAGCCTGTCCACGAAGAGTAGGTCCATCGATACCTTCTGGGATGCAGATAGCAGTTACACATGGCATTTTGTGCTTCAGATCACCGAAGATCTTCAGTCCCATAGCCTGCAGACCGGCACACAGAGCCTTGTCATTCAGAGCGTGACGTGCGAAACGTTCCTGCAGACCTTCCAGCATAATGCAGCGAAGTGCTTCATGTACAGCGTACTGCATGGAAGTTGCTTCTGTATGATGATTCAGATGACGTGGGCTCCAGTAATCTTCCAGCTGAGCGATATCCAGGTAGTTACTTGGAATCTGTGGAAGAGTACCATCGATATCACTGCTGGTACGGATACCTTTTTCTACTTTCTTTCTTTCGTTTACGATCTTGGAGATCTTATCATTGTATGTGATCAGTGCAGATCCGGATGGCGCGGAGATACATTTCTGAGTACCTGCGATACATCCGTCGATGCCCCATTTGTCAACCGGGATATCCACACCACCCATGGTAGCAACGGTATCGACGATCAGCAGAGCGTCATATTTCTTACAGATTTTTCCAAGCTCTTCCATTGGCTGCATCATGGAAGTAGATGTTTCACCATGGATGCAGGCTACTGCTTTGTAGCCACCCTTCTTTAATTCTTCTTCGATTTCTTCCGGATCAAATACAGTTCCCCATTCTCTTTCCAGAAGTGTGATATCAGCGCCACATCTTTCCAGAATCTCGCTGAGCAGATATCCAAAACGTCCAAATGCAGGGATCAGCACCTTGTCACCAGGGCAGATGGCACCGGTCAGAACTGCTTCCAGACCACCACGGGAAGTAGTATCTACGCAGTAAGTCTGTTTGTTCTCTGTCTGGAACAGGATACGTGCCATTTCCTGAGTCTCAGCCATCAGATCAGTGAATTCAGGATCAAACTGACCAAGAATGTGAGAGGACATAGCCTTTAATACACGAGGATCTGCTTCAACAGGACCTGGTGTCATCAGTGTACGTGGAGATGGATTGATTTCTTTGAAAGTCTTCATAATAGTACTCCTTTATTTTATTACCCAATGTATAGTGCTCAAATTTGTTCTGTGGATAGTATATACTGATCCTATTTGAATTTCAATATAAAATCATGAAAAAACTTAAAAATTATGAATGATAATAATGAAAAATACAGATAATAAAGGCATTTGGAGAAGAAATAAAAATAAAAAATGAAAATTAAAACTGGTTGACCACAAACAGGATTTTCAAGAGAATGCGGGAAAGTTCGTGTAATTCAGCTTGCACCATATTTCAGAATGGGATATACTAGACTCAAGTATGCAAATTAAAGGAGTATGGAGATATGGACTTGATTACAGTAAGAGAAATCTATAGAAATAGAGAACAGTACCTGAATCAGGAAGTAACCGTAGGCGGATGGGTAAGAAGCATTCGTGATTCCAAGACATTTGGATTTCTGGTACTTCATGACGGTACATTTTTTGAGACACTGCAGGTAGTGTTTGCAGACAAGCTGGAGAACTTTGCAGACATCTGCAAGCTGAACGTAGGGGCAGCCGTGATCGTAAAAGGAACACTGGTTCCAACCCCGGAGGCGAAGCAGCCATTTGAGATTCAGGCAGCTTCCGTAGAAGTGGAAGGTACTTCTGCACCGGATTACCCATTACAGAAGAAGAGACACAGTGTGGAATTCTTAAGAACCATTTCCCACCTGCGTCCTCGTACCAATATGTTCCAGGCAACTTTCCGTGTACGTTCCCTGGCTGCTTATGCGATTCATAAGTTCTTCCAGGAGAGAGACTTCGTATATGTGCACACACCACTGATCACAGGAAGTGACTGCGAAGGTGCCGGTGAGATGTTCCAGGTAACCACACTGGATCTGAAGAATGTGCCGATGACAGAAGATGGAAAAGTAGATTATACACAGGATTTCTTCGGAAAATCTACCAACCTGACGGTAAGCGGACAGTTAAATGCAGAGACCTTTGCACAGGCATTCCGTAATGTATACACATTTGGACCAACTTTCCGTGCTGAGAACTCCAACACAGCACGTCATGCAGCAGAATTTTGGATGATTGAGCCGGAGATCGCATTTGCAGATCTGAAGGATGACATGGTTCTGGCAGAGTCCATGTTAAAATATGTCATTCGTTATGTGATGGAGAACGCACCGGAAGAGATGGCATTCTTTAATAACTTTGTAGACAAGGGACTGATTGATCGTCTGAACAGTGTAGTATCATCAGATTTTGGACATGTAACCTACACAGAAGCCATTGAGATTCTGGAAAAGAACAATGACAACTTTGATTATAAAGTAAGCTGGGGATGCGACCTGCAGACTGAGCATGAAAGATATCTGACCGAGCAGATTTTCAAGAAACCGGTATTCGTAACCGATTATCCGAAGGAGATCAAAGCATTCTATATGAAGATGAATGAAGACGGCAAGACCGTGGCTGCTATGGACTGTCTGGTTCCTGGTATCGGTGAGATCATCGGAGGTTCCCAGAGAGAGGATGATTATGACAAGCTGCTGGCTCGTATGAACGAACTGGGAATGAAAGAAGAAGACTACAAGTTCTATCTGGATCTGCGTAAGTACGGATCTACCCGTCATGCAGGATTTGGTCTGGGATTCGAAAGATGCGTTATGTATCTGACTGGTGTGGCCAATATCAGAGATGCCATCCCATTCCCAAGAACAGTAGGGAACTGTGAATTATAGAAAAGAGGAAATTATGTCGGATAAGATACTCGTAGTGGATGACGAGCGGGAGATCGCCGACGTCATCGGACTCTATCTTCAGAATGAGAATTTTGAAGTGGTCAAATGTTACAATGGAAAAGATGCTCTGGAGGCAGTAGAGAAGGAACATCCTTCTCTCGCCATCCTGGATGTGATGCTTCCGGACATCGATGGATTTACGATTTTACAGAAGATCAGAGAAACCTATATGTTTCCTGTGATTATGCTGACGGCTAAGACCGAATACATGGACAAGATCACAGGACTGACTCTGGGGGCAGATGATTACATCGAGAAACCATTTAACCCCCTGGAACTGATGGCGCGGGTAAAAGCACAGCTGCGCCGTGTGACGAAATACAACGAAGGCAATAAGCCACAGGAAGATATCATAGATTTCGGTGGCCTGGTGATGAATCGCAGCACCCACGAATGCCAGTTTAATGAGCGGGAGCTGACGCTGACACCCATTGAATTCGATATCTTGTGGATTCTGTGTGAGAACCGTGGACAGGTAATCAGCTCAGAGCAATTGTTTGAACAGGTATGGCATGAGACATATTATAAACAGAGCAACAATACGGTGATGGTACATATCCGTCATCTTCGAGAGAAGATGGCTGGCTCTATGGGAAAAACAGACTTCATAAAGACCGTATGGGGAGTTGGATACAAGGTTGAAAAGTAACTATAAGAAGCTAAAAAGGACAATTCTGATTCGTACGGGGCTGGTGGCATTGTTGGCACTGGTCATAGGGGAGGGGATTGTCCATTTTTTCATTGATGGGATATTTCAGGGACTGTTTACCAGGGCAATGATGGCGATTTTTACCGGAATGCATATGGATTCAGAGATGGCGAACGAATGGTATGGAAGAATTTTCATGGACCATAAAACGGTGTTTCTGGTAATCGGGTTTATCATTTTGTTTCTGATTTTTTATAATCTGCTGGTAAAACGGATGCTTCATTATCTCAGCAGCGTGGAGGCAGCCATTGATGCCATTCAGAGAGAAGACGATGAGCAGATTGTGCTGGTGCCGGAGCTGAAGCCTTTGGAAGACAAGCTGATGGCACTTCGGGCAACGCTGAAGAGAAAAGAGATGGAGACCGCTATCAGCGAACAGAAAAAGAACGATCTGGTGGTTTATCTGGCGCATGACCTGAAGACCCCGTTGACGTCGATTATTGCATATCTGACCATGCTGGATCAGAGAAAGTCCATGCCGGACGAAGACCGGGAAAAATATATTCATGTGACCTTTGAGAAGGCATCCAGACTGCGGGAGCTGATTAATGAGTTCTTTGAGATCACCAGGTTTAATCTGCAGGATATCGTGCTGGAGAAGGAACAGCTGAATCTGTCGTTCCTGCTGGAGCAGCTGGCGGATGAAAGTTATGGTGTGCTGAAGGATAAATACCTGACCTGTTCGGTAAAGACAAACGATGATCTGATGGTGATGGGAGATCCGGATAAGCTTGCCAGAGTCTTTGATAATCTGCTTCGAAATGCAATAGCCTACAGCTATACGGATACAGAGATTGAGATTGAAGCAAGGGCAAAAGGTACAGATATTGTCATTACTTTTGAGAATCAGGGACATGAGATCCCGGAGCAGAATCTGAAGCTGATCTTTGAAAAGTTTTATCGTGTGGATAATGCCAGATCCAGCCAGACGGGAGGCTCCGGCCTTGGCTTGTCCATCGCAAAGAGGATTGTGGAACTGCATGGTGGCATCATAGAGGCAACCAGCGACTGGGAGAGAACCACATTTACTGTAGTGCTTCCGGGCATTCATAATCCGAGTCAGAAGGTGGAGATCCAAGAAAAAGAAGAAGAGGATCCGCTGAGCCGCCATCAGAAGCTGGGAACCAATAAAAAATCAGAAATTGGCAAGAAGAACCGAAGAAGGGTATAGAATTGTTTTTGTATAGATCTGGAAAGGGGGCACCTGTATGGGAAGACGTGAAAAAAAGAAAAAAGGTGGAATTGGAAATGTGATCAGCACTTTGATTTTGATCATTGCGATAGGAATCTTTGCTTTTGCGGCGTGGAATCTGATTACGATTTATCTGAACTATAAAACTGGCGTGGATGAATACGCGAAGCTGGAAGAGTATGCAGATAACCAGAAGATCACAGAAGGTCTGGATGATACCATGGAAGAAAATGATACTATGGGAGATGAATGGGGAGATGCTGAGCTGACCGAGCACGGCGGTACCAGCAAATTCGAGGTGATGGAGAATCCGATCGATTTTGAAAGTCTGCAGAAGATCAATCCGGACGTAATCGGCTGGCTGGAGATGGAAGCTGTGGATACGATCAATTACCCAATTACGCAGGGGGAGGATAATGATTATTATCTGCACCGGACATTCCAGAAGACGGATAACTTTGCCGGATCCATTTTCCTGGATTATATGAATAAGAGCAATTTTGGACAGCGTAACAGCGTGGTATATGGACACAATATGAAGAATGGTTCCATGTTTGGAAGCCTGAAAAAGTACAGGGACGAGGAGGTCTATAAGACCAGCCCGTATTTCTGGATCTATACACCGACCAGGATCTACAAATATGAGATTTTCTCCTGTTCGGAAGTAGACAAGTACAGTACCAATTATCAGATCACGTTTCGGGATAAAGAAGATTTCCAGGAATTTATCTATAGCTGTGAGGAACAGGCATTATATGATACCGGAGTGGATGTGGATTACACCGATACCATTGTGACATTGTCCACCTGTACTGGCAATGAAGCAACCAGATTTATCGTACAGGGCAAGCGTGTGAGAACCTATGCGGCAGTTCCAAAGGCCGGCGGTTATGAAACGGAGGTGCAGGAATAATGGCAAATGAAATCGAGACTTTGCAGAGTTGGATTCAGAACAGCAAGAAAGTGGTATTTTTTGGCGGTGCTGGTGTGTCTACAGAGAGTGGCATACCGGATTTTCGAAGTGTGGATGGCCTGTATCATCAGGAATATGATTATCCACCGGAAACGATTTTAAGTCATAGCTTTTTCATGTATCATACAGATGAATTTTATCGTTTCTATAAGAAAAAAATGCTTTGTCTGGATGCAAAACCGAACATGGCACACAAACGTCTGGCCCAGTGGGAGGCTTCCGGACATGTACAGGCGGTGATTACCCAGAATATTGACGGATTGCATCAGGCAGCAGGAAGCAAAGAAGTACTGGAACTTCATGGAAGTGTATTGCGTAATTATTGCATGAAGTGCCATAAGGCTTATGATGCGGAATATATGCTTCATGCAGATGGCGTGCCAACCTGTTCTTGTGGCGGCACCATCAAGCCAGATGTGGTGCTATATGAAGAAGGTCTGGATGATTACACACTGCGCAAGTCTGTAGAATACATTTCCAATGCAGATGTGCTGATCATTGGAGGAACGTCGCTGGTGGTATACCCGGCAGCAGGGCTGATTGATTACTTCCGCGGAGATCATCTGGTGGTGATCAATAAGAGTGTTACTTCCAGGGACAAAAATGCAGATCTGGTGATTCAGGACAGCATCGGAAAAGTATTTGAACAGATTGAGATCAGATAACAAAAAAGCGGCGGGCAGATTAACTGCGCGTCGCTTTTCGTTCTTTTTTGGACAGATACATCTGTTCATCAGCCAGATTAATATAGTCGTTCAGGGTGTGGTGTGGGTCATCAGCAACGATAAAGCCGATACTTGCTTCAATCGGAAAAGTTTTGTGCCGGCTGGAAGACAGTGAGGACAGATGAGATTCTATGCTTTGTTTTATAGTTTGCATCTGTTCAGTGTTCGTACCTGGAATTACGCATACGAACTCATCCCCACCATAGCGCATAGGAATCGCATCCACAGGACAATATTGCCGGATAACGGAAGCGATGGTGCTGATAGCCAGATTTCCCATATCATGTCCAAAATTATCGTTAATATATTTGAGACGATCTGCATCAATAAACATAATGCCTACCGGTTCGCCCAGCTGCATATGCTGCCGGAAAACCGGAAGGGCGAGGGATTCATAGGCCATACGGTTGTATAGTCCAGTGAGAGAGTCGTGAATATACAGCTGAGACAGCTGCTTATTCTTCTTACGCATAAGAAGCTTGCCGTATAGTGCTTCTATGGCTGTACGGAAGGTATTCAGTGTTTCAAAAAGAAATTGATGATCCAACAGATAATCACAGTTCTCCAGAATCAGATATCCAATTTCCCGTTCGCGGAAATGAACCGGTGAAAAAAGATAAAAGTTTTGTTTTCCAGAGTCCTTGATATGAGGGATCAGAGTACCACGGGACAGATCCAGTGTCGTTTCAGTGGAATCTATATATGGATAGACAATGGCCATCTGATCCGGATATCCGATACTCAGGTAAGTGTCATCCGGGATATCCAGGAGCGTATCTGTCTGCTCCAGACGGAAAATATCAGGATTCATGAGAAGATTGAGACTGCCGCAGCCATGCTGGTCCAGCCAGGTGTGCAGATGATCGGCCAGTTCTGTAAAGCTGTTACAGTCCAGTAGAAAACGATCCAGATCCATCATCCAGTTCTGCATATCACTCTGGCGCACTTCATCAATAATATTTTTCGCAACATACTGACCGCGGTCAGCAGGTGCAACAGGAATGCAGTGGCAGCTTTCCTGAAATACGTGAGTGACCGGGGTATAGATATGCATGGATTCATTGGAGCCATCCCAGACATCAGAAAGAAGTATCAGTGCGTTAGTCATAATCTCTGCTTTGGAAAAACCAACCGTTGTCACGCGGGGATCAAAGAAAGAAGCCTTATTCTCATTATCAAATCCAGTCACCAGAAAATCATCCGGGATCGAGTAGCCGGCTTTTTTGGCGGCGAGACAGATGCCAACGGCAATATTATCATTGGCACAGACAAAAGCATCCGGAAGCAGTTCCCGGTTCTGAAATTCAGAAAACGCATGGATGCCATTTTCAATCTCATAGGTGGATCCGGTAACACGCATAGAATCAAAGGGAATACCGTACTTTTGAAGCGCATCCCGATAAGCCCAGAAGCGCTGCTGGTTTTCGACACTTCCAGCCGGCCCGCTTACATAATTCAAAGTCCGGCAATGGTGCTTACAGATCAGATGCTCCATAACAGTCTGAATAGCGGTATAGTTGTCGATTCCGGAAAAATACAGACCAGATACTTTCTCCAGGAGTGAAATCACAGGCGCCGAAGCGCTTCTGGCAGCCTCGATGATTTCATTTTTAAGATCTGCCTGTGGAATATTGGCCAGATCCAGAAGGATCCCGTCAAAAGAAGAAAGATCCGGAAGACGGGTGATATTGTATTCTCCGGTGTTAAAATTTCCATCCTTACTGAAGTTCCCAAAACTTTGGAACACATACAGATCCATATCTGTATCGTGACAGACGGTATACTGACGATAACCTTCGATCCAGGCATAGGTAACATACCTGTCCCAGCCATCGGTAATCAATGCAATTCGTTTCATGGTAAAAATCCCCTTTAAAATGCTCCCGCTGATGGTCAGACACAGTCAGGAGCAGACTTTTGTACTACAACCAGTATAACTGATAAACAGGGAAAACACTAGTTGTTTATGCGTTGACTTTCCAGAATTGAATTGTTAGAATAGTCACAGCCAGTATTCGAAAAAGCACATCAGATATGCAACGAGGAGCCTGGCTGAAACAATCGTGTGTAACGATACAGGAAGAGGCGTAAAAAGATGGAACGATTTGTATATGAGGTAGGAGATATTGTCAAATTAAAAAAGCCCCATCCATGTGGCAGCCAGGAATGGGAGATTCTCAGGGTAGGCGCAGATTTTCGTCTGAAGTGTCAGGAATGCGGACACCAGGTCATGGTATCCCGCAGACTGGTAGAAAAAAATACCAGAGGGCTGATAAAAAAGACGGAATAATTCGTTACGGTTCACTGCCATTGTTCCGCAAAGCGTGTTGCTGGTCACGGAGTGAACAGTAATGATAATTCCGATAAAGCCCATAAAAGCCCATAAAACAGGAAAATAATACTTGCTTTCCGGGAAGAAGTATGATAAAGTATATATTCGTGATATATTTCAATTCCTTGCTCCTTTTTCGGAAAGGGGCCAGAGACCACAAGGAGGTGCAAAACGCATGAACAAGTATGAATTAGCAGTTGTTGTCAGCGCAAAGCTTGAGGACGACGCAAGAACAGCTACCGTAGAAAAAGTAAAAGAGTATATTACACGTTTTGGCGGTACTATTACGAATGTTGACGAATGGGGTAAGAAGAAACTTGCTTACGACATTCAGAAAATGAGCGAAGGTTTTTACTATTTCATTCAGTTCGATGCAGAGGCTACTTGCCCGGCAGAACTGGAAAGACATGTTCGTATTATGGAAAACGTTCTCAGATATTTGTGTGTTAGACAGGACGCATAATTAAGAGGAGATCAGAATGAATAAGGTCATTTTAATGGGTCGTTTAACGAGAGACCCGGAAGTTCGTTACTCAGCAGGCGAGAATGCTACCGCTGTAGCAAGATATACATTGGCTGTAGACCGCAGATTTAAACGTGATGGAGAGTCAACCGCAGATTTCATTCAGTGTGTTGCTTTCGGCAGAAGCGCAGAATTTGCAGAGAAATACTTCCGTCAGGGAATCAAGATCGCGATTACCGGTCGTATCCAGACAGGAAGCTATACCAATAAAGACGGAATGAAAGTCTACACAACAGACGTTGTTGTAGAAGAACAGGAATTCGCTGAGAGCAAGAATGCATCCGGAGCATCAGAAGGCGGCTATAGTGCAGCACCGTCACCGAGCAGACCGACACCTAGTGCCGCAGCAGGAGACGGATTCATGAATATACCGGATGGTATCGATGAGGAGCTGCCGTTTAACTAGAATTTCGATAGGAGGTAAGAATCATGGCTTACAATAGAAGTGATAGAAGCGACTCTCCAATGAAGAGAAGAGGCGGACGCAGAAGAAAAAAAGTTTGTGTATTCTGCGGTAAAGAAAATAATGAAATTAATTACAAGGATACAGCCAAATTAAAGAAATACGTTTCTGAAAGAGGAAAAATCCTTCCAAGAAGAATTACAGGAACATGTGCAAAACATCAGAGAGCTCTCACATCTGCAATCAAGAGAGCACGTCACGTTGCACTGATGCCATACGTACAGGACTAATCAGTTAGTCAGTCGTAGAAAAACATAAAAAGAGACCCCTTAGAAGCTGCGGGAGCGGCGGCTGAGGGGTTTTTCGCAATATCACTACTCAAATTTCTACTATCGTAGATTGTATATTCGTTTAGAACCGCACCAAGAGGTGCAGGCAAGTTTGAAGTAAAAGCAGTTCATAGATCTGGCACATACCAGAAAGAAAGTGACATCGAGAATAAGAGTTGATGTAAAATCCGCGGTTATAATCCGGGGAAAAAAGAGGTGCGTGACAGCGAGAAACAAATTTGAAAGGAAATCCGCTGTCGAAAGCAGAGAAAAAACAGTATGCTGAACAGCGGAAAATGAGATTTGCCCCTATATCGCTGTTCGAGTTCCGAAAGAGTATGTAAGGAATGATGAGCCAGCTGCGCGGGATGGCACTATAGAATATAATTAGGATATAAACGGTACCTATGGGTGCTGTTTTTTTGTGTCAATTTGTAAATAGTAACGAATATACAGAAAAATATTGTAAAAGATAATAAAATCAGATACAATCAGAATAGAAAGAGAAAAAAATAGGGGGCTAATATCATGGAAGATAAACAATTTTTAGAGAGATATAAGGAATTCATTGGATTGAATAGTCTGAGCAAAACACTTCGTAACAGTTTGATTCCTGTTGGAAGTACTTTGAAACATATACAGGAATATGGGATTTTGGAGGAAGACTCTCTGAGGGCACAAAAACGAGAAGAATTGAAGGGAATCATGGATGATTACTATCGGAATTATATTGAGATGCATTTAAGAGATGTTCATGATATTGACTGGAATGAGCTGTTTGAAGCGTTGACAGAAGTGAAGAAGAATCAGACGGATGATGCAAAAAAACGCTTGGAAAAGATCCAGGAAAAGAAACGTAAGGAGATTTATCAATACTTATCGGATGATGCAGTGTTTTCAGAAATGTTTAAAGAAAAAATGATTTCTGGAATTCTGCCAGATTTTATTCGCTGCAACGAGGGATACAGTGAAGAAGAAAAAGAAGAGAAGTTGAAAACCGTGGCCTTGTTCCATCGTTTTACCTCTTCGTTTAATGATTTTTTCTTAAACAGAAAAAATGTTTTCACGAAAGAAGCAATTGTCACAGCCATTGGTTATCGAGTAGTGCATGAAAATGCAGAGATCTTTCTGGAGAATATGGTGGCATTTCAAAACATTCAGAAAAGTGCGGAAAGCCAGATCAGTATCATAGAGAGAAAAAACGAACACTATTTTATGGAATGGAAATTATCACATATTTTCACAGCAGATTATTATATGATGTTGATGACGCAGAAGGCAATTGAACATTACAATGAAATGTGTGGTGTGGTTAATCAACAAATGAGGGAGTATTGCCAGAAAGAAAAGAAAAACTGGAACCTGTATCGCATGAAGAGACTGCATAAACAGATTTTAAGCAATGCATCCACTTCTTTCAAGATTCCGGAAAAGTATGAGAATGATGCTGAAGTATACGAGTCAGTCAACAGCTTCCTGCAAAATGTTATGGAGAAAACGGTGATGGAGCGGATTGCCGTATTAAAAAACAGCACGGACAACTTTGATTTGAGCAAGATCTATATTACAGCACCTTATTATGAAAAAATATCGAATTATCTGTGTGGTAGTTGGAACACAATTACTGATTGTCTGACACATTATTATGAACAACAAATAGCGGGAAAAGGAGCTCGGAAAGATCAAAAAGTGAAGGCGGCGGTAAAAGCTGACAAATGGAAATCATTGTCAGAAATAGAGCAGTTATTGAAAGAATATGCAAGGGCAGAGGAAGTCAAAAGAAAGCCAGAAGAGTATATTGCAGAGATTGAGAATATTGTTTCGTTAAAAGAAGCACATCTTTTAGAATATCATCCGGAAGTGAACCTGATTGAAAATGAGAAATATGCTACAGAAATAAAAGATGTATTGGACAATTATATGGAATTGTTTCACTGGATGAAATGGTTTTATATAGAAGAGGCTGTAGAAAAAGAGGTAAACTTTTATGGAGAACTGGATGATTTGTATGAGGAGATAAAGGATATTGTTCCATTGTATAATAAGGTACGAAATTATGTGACACAGAAGCCGTATTCTGATACGAAAATAAAATTGAATTTTGGTACTCCGACACTTGCAAATGGCTGGTCAAAGAGCAAGGAATATGACTATAATGCAATTTTGCTTCAAAAAGATGGAAAATATTATATGGGAATTTTTAATCCGATACAAAAGCCGGAAAAAGAAATCATAGAGGGGCATTCACAGCCTCTTGAAGGAAATGAATATAAAAAAATGGTATATTACTATCTTCCATCAGCGAACAAGATGCTTCCTAAAGTCCTGCTCAGTAAAAAAGGCATGGAAATTTATCAGCCATCGGAATATATCATCAATGGCTATAAAGAACGCAGACATATAAAATCAGAAGAAAAATTTGATCTGCAGTTTTGCCATGATCTGATCGATTATTTCAAATCTGGAATAGAGCGAAATTCAGACTGGAAAGTATTTGGATTCGATTTTTCTGATACAGATACCTATCAGGATATCAGCGGATTTTATCGCGAGGTAGAAGACCAGGGATACAAAATAGACTGGACCTATATAAAAGAAGCAGATATTGATCGTTTAAATGAAGAGGGAAAACTTTATTTATTCCAGATCTATAATAAGGACTTCTCGGAAAAAAGTACAGGAAGGGAAAATCTTCATACCATGTATCTGAAAAATCTGTTCAGTGAAGAAAATGTCAGAGAACAGGTGTTGAAATTAAATGGAGAGGCAGAGATCTTTTTCCGTAAATCCAGTGTAAAGAAGCCGATTATCCACAAAAAAGGCACCATGCTTGTGAACCGCACGTATATGGAAGAAGTGAATGGAAATAGTGTAAGAAGGAATATTCCTGAGAAAGAGTATCAGGAAATCTATAATTACAAAAATCACAGATTAAAGGGCGAACTTTCTACAGAAGCAAAAAAATATCTGGAAAAAGCAGTATGCCATGAGACGAAAAAAGATATTGTGAAAGATTATCGCTACAGTGTGGACAAGTTTTTTATTCACCTTCCAATTACAATTAATTACAGGGCTTCAGGGAAAGAGACGTTAAATTCCGTTGCACAGAGATATATTGCGCATCAGAATGATATGCATGTGATTGGTATAGACAGAGGGGAACGGAATCTCATCTATGTATCTGTCATCAATATGCAGGGCGAGATAAAAGAACAGAAATCCTTTAATATAATAAATGAATTCAATTATAAAGAAAAACTGAAGGAAAGGGAACAGAGTCGTGGCGCGGCCAGAAGGAACTGGAAAGAGATCGGGCAGATCAAGGATTTGAAGGAAGGATATCTGTCCGGCGTGATACATGAAATTGCTAAAATGATGATAAAGTATCATGCGATTATAGCTATGGAAGATCTGAATTATGGATTTAAGCGTGGACGGTTTAAGGTAGAACGGCAGGTTTATCAGAAGTTCGAAAACATGCTGATTCAAAAGCTGAATTACCTCGTTTTCAAAGATCGTCCAGCAGATGAAGATGGTGGTGTACTGCGTGGATATCAGTTGGCTTATATTCCGGATTCTGTGAAGAAAATGGGAAGACAGTGTGGAATGATTTTCTATGTTCCGGCTGCATTTACTTCCAAGATAGATCCAACTACCGGATTTGTGGATATATTCAAGCATAAAGTCTATACAACTGAGCAGGCAAAGCGGGAATTTATCTTATCATTTGACGAGATCTGCTATGATGTGGAAAGACAGCTGTTTCGATTTACATTTGATTACGCCAATTTTGTTACGCAGAATGTGACGCTTGCTCGAAACAACTGGACCATTTATACCAATGGAACCAGAGCGCAGAAAGAGTTTGGCAATGGACGTATGCGTGATAAGGAAGACTATAATCCAAAGGATAAAATGGTAGAATTACTGGAATCAGAAGGAATAGAATTTAAGTCTGGAAAAAATCTCCTTCCAGCGCTGAAAAAAGTAAGCAATGCAAAGGTATTTGAAGAATTACAGAAAATTGTTCGTTTTACTGTGCAGTTGAGAAACAGTAAAAGTGAAGAAAATGATGTTGATTATGATCATGTAATTTCTCCGGTATTAAATGAAGAAGGCAATTTTTTTGATTCTTCTAAATACAAGAACAAAGAGGAGAAGAAAGAAAGCCTTCTGCCGGTAGATGCCGATGCTAACGGTGCATACTGTATTGCATTAAAAGGCTTATATATCATGCAGGCTATACAGAAAAACTGGAGCGAGGAAAAAGCATTATCACCAGATGTTTTACGATTAAATAACAACGATTGGTTTGATTACATACAGAATAAAAGGTATCGATAGATGGAAGATCTGATCATCATTTCGAATTTAAATGACTTTATATTCTGTCCGGCTTCTATATATTTTCATAAGTTATATGGAAGCCAGGATAACCTGCTATATCAATCATCAGCACAGATAAATGGGACGAAGGCGCATGAAACAATTGATGAGAAAACATATTCAACCAGAAAAAGTGCCATGATGTCATTGGACGTTTATTCAGAAAAGTATGGTTTATGCGGAAAGATTGTTGGATTCTCTATCTGTTTAATGAGCACGACATTCAAGGTGTACGAAGTGCTGGGAGCAAGAATGGAAGGAAATACATTATTACGCCGTCATCAGTATGATTATGCAGGAGATGAGATTGGCAGAAAAATTGAGCAGAACAAAATAAGAAATCAGGCTCAGGCACTGCGAAATATCAGGAGAAAGACGGAATATTTAAAAGAGGGAATCCAGTTGCTGGATGATATGCAGATGCAGCTGGAAACGGAACTGGAATATCTCGAAGTCATGGGAATCGAAGGAAATGCGGCCAGAGTCTATTTCCCAAGAATGTTTGATAATGTACAGTGGAATGGACGAAAACCAAGAATCAAAAATGATTATGTCAATGTAACACTGGATATAGGATACACCATGCTTTTTAACATTGTAGATGCCATGCTACAGGTGTATGGATTTGATACCTATTATGGGGTATTCCATAAATGCTTTTATATGAGAAAATCACTGGTATGTGATATTATGGAGCCGATGCGTCCAATTGTAGATTATGAGATTAGAAAAGCACTCAATCTGGGGCAGTGCAAAGCGGAAGACTTTGATGTATATAATCAGCGTTGGTGTCTGAAATATAAAAAGAACCCAGAATACATACAGTTTTTGATGAAAGCAATCCTGGAATACAAGGATGATATTTTCCTGTATGTACAGCAGTACTATCGATATTTTATGAAGAGAAAAAGTGTAGAAGAGTTGCCAGTATTTTTATTGCATAAAGTGTAAAATGCAATTGTTATTTGAAAGGGGACATAAGATGATTATAGTGAGTTATGATATATCTGACGATAAATTACGAGCAAAATTTGCAAAATATTTGTCACGATTCGGACATCGAATTCAGTATTCTGTTTTTGAGATTGACAACAGTCCCAGAATCGTGAATAATATAGTAAACGACTTGAAAAATAAATATGAATCCAAGTTCGGTCAGACAGATAGTGTGATTATATTCAAAATGTCTTCCAGTTGTGAAGTAATGAGGTTTGGGTATGCGAAAAACGATGAAAAAGACTTTCTGATCATCACTTAATGCAAACATCAGTCTTAATAAAAGAAAAAGAATATATTACTTAACCAGATGTGTGCAAATGTGATAAAAAGAATAAGTTTAAATAAGAAAAACAGCTCCCCAATTGTGAATATTCACGGTGTAGGAGTTAAGTAATATAAAAGAATTTCTACTATTGTAGATTTTTTTTGTTTTAAGAAATTCCTCTTTGTTAAGTAATATAAAAGAATTTCTACTATTGTAGATGTAGTGGTGTAGGGGTTTTATGGTTTGTTAAGTAATATAAAAGAATTTCTACTATTGTAGATTCGACATATCTGATTGCCATTCACTTTGTTAAGTAATATAAAAGAATTTCTACTATTGTAGATAGTACTGTTGAGCCGCCTCTTGCTACGTTAAGTAATATAAAAGAATTTCTACTATTGTAGATCAAGGCAACAGATATTCCTTATACGCTGTTAAGTAATATAAAAGAATTTCTACTATTGTAGATAGGTTTGGCACTGTATCTACATACGCGTTAAGTAATATAAAAGAATTTCTACTATTGTAGATAAGGCGGTAAAATGATGATCTCAGAAGGTTAAGTAATATAAAAGAATTTCTACTATTGTAGATTTTGCATTGCGACACCGAATCATATAAAGTTAAGTAATATAAAAGAATTTCTACTATTGTAGATTTGGCTGTTTAAACTGTGTCGGCATATCGTTAAGTAATATAAAAGAATTTCTACTATTGTAGATAGATTACAGATGGTCGTTGTCAGTTTGTTAAGTAATATAAAAGAATTTCTACTATTGTAGATATTTCCGCTTTTATCGTAAATTATTAATGTTAAGTAATATAAAAGAATTTCTACTATTGTAGATTTGAATATGTTACTCTGCGTACCGGTGAGTTAAGTAATATAAAAGAATTTCTACTATTGTATGTTGAGGTACGAATATGTGACACATTAAAACAAAAAGAGAAATTCATTGTATAAAAAGTGATTGACACAAGCGGCGATTCAAAGTATAATAAAGCCATATCAAAATAAGACACAAATCATATTGTCTGAGCCTTATTTCAAATGTTCCGATCAGAGTATAGGGCTATCTACAGTTTCAAAGCCGATTCGGCTGTAATATTCAGTTTTGATGAAAAGAGAATAGTGGAATTGGCGGAGAGAAGAGACATTGGATGTACAATCAGTAGGGATGCGATGTATATACAGGGTTATGGAAGAGACCATATAAAAAGATATCTGTAGTGATACGATATCTTTGCAGATATAAATACTTATCTTTTTGCTCATTTCACAAAAGGAGCAGGAAAGATGGAGAAGGAAAACCGTGAAGTAAAGAGCAGTGTATTTGCAGATTTATTTTATGAGGACGAAAGCGCAGAGAAAAACATTATTTCCCTGTATAATGCGCTACATGAGGAATCACTGCCGGAAGAAACACAGATTGAAAAGATCCATGTTGGAGATGCGATTTACATGAATCTAAAGAATGACATATCTTTTGGTGTTGGTGGAAAGACCATTATAATGGGAGAACATCAGAGTACGGTAAACGAGAATATGCCACTTAGAAATTTATTGTACATCGGAAGAGTATATGAACAGATTGTACCCTCGGAAGCACGTTATCGAAAGAAAAGAGTGACACTGGCAAAACCAGAGTTTTATACTTTTTATAATGGCATAGAAAAAGAAGAAAAGGAAAGATGGATGAGGCTTTCCGATGCATATAAAGAAGAGAACGGAGATTCAGGATTGGAAGTAGCTGTAAAAATGATTAATATCAATCCAGACAGCCAGCATGAGATACTGGAAAAATGCCCGATTTTAAAAGAATACAGCCAGTTCATTGAAACAATAAGAAAATACCAAAATATAAAAGAAAAATTTCCGTATAGAAAAGCAATACGGGAATGTATCGAGAAAGGAATATTAAAGGATTATCTTATGCGAAGAGGAAGCGAGGTGGAAAATATGTTGCTGGCAGAATATGATTATGACACAGATATTGCAGTACAGAGGGAAGAAGCACATGAAGAAGGCTATGGCCAGGGTTATGAGCAGGGTGAAACTGTGATGGCAGAACTAACAGATAAATTGTTAGGAGCTGGACGAATCAAAGATTGCCAAAGAGCAATGAAGGATAAGGAATTCCGAAAGCAGATTATACAGGAATTGGGAATATAGGCTTTATAACATATTTATGAGGAGTTTTTCGCATGGGTAAAATTTTAGTAATTGGCAGTCTGAATATTGATATGGTGATGAGAGTAGATCACATGCCAGTAGCCGGTGAAACCATCCTTTGTGATGGCATGAAGTTGGTAGCCGGTGGCAAAGGTGCTAACCAGGCCTGCGCAGCCGGAAGACTTGGTACGGACGTGACTATGCTGGGGGCTATTGGGAATGATAGCCATGGCGAGATGCAGCGTGACAGCCTTCAGCGATCTGGCGTGGATGTGTCCGGGCTGATTACAAAAGAAAGTGTCAGTACCGGAACGGCATTCATTACGGTAAATAAAGAAGGCAATAACAGTATTGTAGTAGTGCAGGGAGCAAATGCACAGTTTACACCGGAGGATATCGAGGCACATCGGGATCTGCTTGAAGAGTGTGAGATCGTGATTTTACAGCTGGAGATTCCGATGGATACTGTTCTTTATGCGGTGAAGCTGGCGAGAACACTTGGCAAAACAGTGATTCTGGATCCAGCTCCTGTACCAGAACATTTTCCAGAAGAGCTTTACCAATATGTAGATATCATCAAGCCAAATGAATCTGAATTATCACGACTGACCGGTATTGTAGACGCACAGAATCATCTGGAAGAAGCGGTGCAGATCGTGAAGGATCACGGTGTAAAGAATGTGTTGGTTACCTTAGGCGGTGATGGTGTATACCTGGATACAGAAAATGAAGCGCCGGTTCATATACCTGCAAAGAAAGTGGAAGTAGTAGATACTACAGCGGCAGGAGATTCCTTTACAGCGGCGCTGGCGGCAATGCTGTTAGAAGGAAAAACATTGAAAGAAGCGGCAGAATTTGCCAATCAGGTATCTGCGATTGTAGTAACAAGAGAAGGAGCGCAGGACTCCATTCCGACATTACAGGAAGTGCTGACAAAATAAAAAGGGAAATAAAGGGTTCTTTTATGGTAAAATCTGTAGAAGAGCCTTTTATAATGGAATATAAAAAAGCAACAGAAGGAGTACAGGCAACACATGAATCAATTGTTATCAGAAATCAGAAAGAAAGATGCATCTGCTTTCACTCACGGCGGAAAGTTCCATGCAGATGATGTATTTTCAGCAGCGCTGTTATTATATTTGAATCCGGAGATTCAAATTGAGCGTGGCAATCAGGTACCAGAGACTTACGAAGGAATCGTGTTTGATATTGGACGAGGTACATATGACCATCATCAGAAGGACAGCCGGGTGCGAGAGAACGGAGTGCCATATGCAGCATTTGGTCTTTTGTGGGAGGCACTTGGAGCAGAGATATTAGGTGAAGATCTTGCAGCACAGTTTGATGAATCCTTTGTACAGCCTTTGGATCAGAATGACAACACTGGAGAGAAAAACGAGCTGGCTACATTGATCGGGAATTTTAATCCAACCTGGGATGCCACAGGAGGTACGGATGAGGCTTTTTTCCAGGCAGTAAGTGTGGCTGGTATGATCCTGGAGAATAAGTTCCAGCGATATCTTGGAAATGAGCGGGCAGATAAGCGGGTGGAAGAAGTGCTTCAGGTGCATGAAGCGGATCTCAAAGCTGGCAAGATCCCGGCTAAGCAGGAAAGGATTCTGATACTTCCAGAATTTGTGCCATGCCAGAAGCATCTGTCTGAGACAAAGATTGCATTTGTCATATTCCCATCTAATCGTGGAGGATATTGTATACAGCCACAAAAGCGAGAATATTCTATGAACTACAAATGCAGCTTCCCAGAAGAGTGGCTTGGGCTGGAAAAGGAAGAATTGGTAAAGGCAACCGGTCTGGAGAGTGCCGGATTCTGTCATAAAGGTGGCTTTCTGATGACCACAGGAACTCTGGAAGATGCTGTAAAAGCCTGTGAGATCAGTCTTCAGGTCTTTCACGAAGAACCCAAGATTGTGAATCTGGGAGGATCAGTGGAGAGTGATGCGCTTCTGCGCCAGCTTCCAGAAATGAAATCCGTACAGATTGTGCATATGTATTTGCCAGATGTCCCAGAACTGAATCTGGAGGGAATCTATGGGGAAGTGGCTATGGAAAAAGCAGAGTGGAAAAGTCTGGTGAAAGAGCAGGTAAAGAAGATACTGAAGGTAAAGCCAGAGGCTGTCTACATAGAAGGCAACGTATTCTCCACTTACCCGATTATACACATATTGCGGAAAAAGCATGTTCCAGTGTTGACAACTGTGGAAAAAGACGGTGAGAAGCGGATTGTGCGGATTCCATCTGGATCGTGAGAGAATTGCGGAAAAACAAGGCATTTTGGTGAGTAGTTGTTATAGGGCATGATGATAGCGGAGTGAAGGAACTCCGCTATTGTTTTGCACAGAGATAGGATACCATGAGATATTCACGTTCATAAACAGAATCCAGATCCAGACAGAAAAGAGTCGTTATTTTTTTCAGGCGATAGACCAGAGTGTTTTTGTGAACAAAAAGTTTTTGAGCAGTCAGAACGCGATCCCGTTCGCATTCAAGGTAAATACATAAAATGTGATAAAAATCGGTATGATGAATCTGGTCATACAGTTGAATTTTTGTCAGGGCAGGGTGTATGGCATGACATCGAACTTCATTACTTTTATGAAGGCTGACAAGATCCGAAAGAGCACAAAAATAGTAATTTTCCACATTGCGATCAGAAGCAGATCGTGCCTGAAGGTATTGCATGTAGATATGAGTGATTCCGGAAAAAGAATAACTGCAGAAACACCGAAAATTTAGTTTGCTTACAATGTCCAGAAAGGAAGGGGGAAAGACAGTCTGATTTCGGTTATCAGAGAAATCAGTGGAAGTTTCTGAGACAGGAATGCAGCACACAATTTCGTCTTTGGCAGAATCGGGGCTTTCACAGAAAATAAGTTCTGGAAAATAGGCGCATAATGCCTGTAAATGATAGCCGCTTGTTTTCCAAAAAACAGGTTGCTTTTTTAGTAATGCAACGATACAGAGCTGGTCCGGTTTCCAACCCTTTATACGGATAAATGTTTCAAAACCGGTAGAATCGAGGCGTTTGCCCATAAGAAAATCACGGAACAGATTTTGTACGATACTACCCTGCATAGTTTTTTTCTCATGACCTGCAACCAGACAAAGTGCCTGTTTTAATATGAATGCAAGATGTTTTTGATAAATTTCAAATGACGTCTGGCTGATGATGACTAGCTGACCTGTCAATTCATGTTCCACATTTTCCTGGCTGATCATCATAGAATACGGGTAATGATCTGCGTATTTTTCATAAAATATTTCACAGTTCCATTTTTGAGGCAATTTTTCCAGATAAGTTCCATTTTGCATATGCACCAGAGAATCAACGGATAGAGCTCCAAGATCCCAGAAATCATCCCAGTTTTTGTTGACACTGCCCTTCGGATACTGTCTGGAAAATGCAGTGATTTGGAGACTGTTATCAGTAAAGAACATTGGACCAAAAATATCAGCACAGGCATCGATAATTGTTTGCTCAGGATTGTCAGTTCGGAAAGCGGAGAGCATGTTCTGTTCCCATTGCTGATAGAAGACAAAGGCATCCATGATAGTGTCGAAAACATCTTCCAGTTCCTGCGTGCGCAGACTGATTACGTCTTCGCGATGAACAAGAAGAACTTCCTGTACCTGAGACCGTTTTACAAAATCAGAGGTGCGTCCAATATACAGATAATTACGGTCTGGAGTTTTTTCATAAGAAAATAGACGAATACCAGCGATGGTCAGATCATTTGAAACAATGGTGGATACAGGATGGTATCGTTGAATCCAGTGTTCAATAATATGCATGCTAAGCTTCATAATTATATTTTCGTCTGTATAGACGAATTTCCTTTCTGAATATTTTTTGAATCTGTTTTGCGTGGCTATATACACAAAAAAATGTATTGATATAATTAGATTATAGTCAAAAAGACGAAAAAAGCAAGAAAGAGGTGTTCGATTGTGATGGAAGAAAAGAAAAATTTTGATGCAAGTTCTTCATGGTTTGCTACAAATGTCCGTGCAGCCGAAAAGGATGCTCCAGCTGCTGAAAAGTTTGCAAAACGAGTGCAGCTGGTAGAAGATGCCACAGCACTGAGGGAACCGGAACGTATACCAATGTGTCCAATGCTTGGAGCACTTCCTTACAATTTGGAAGGTTCTTCTTATCGGGCTGCCATGTACAATTATTCAGAAGCGTCAGATGCGTTGGTAAAGTTCTACCAGGAGTTTCAGCCTGATGCTACGACACATACAGGTTTTACCAGTGGAAAGGCAAATGAACTGGCTCAGTCTACGATGATTGACTGGCCTGGAAGACCTGGAACCAGTGTTCCAGATTTTTCGACACATCAGGTGATTGAAAATGAATATATGGATGAGAGCGAATACCCGGAGTTATTAAAAGATTTTACCGGATTTATGCTTCGCAAATATATTCCGCGTGCATTCCCGTCATTGAAGGGATTGGCAGATATTCGCTTTGTTCCATCAATTGTTCTGAATACGACACCATTGGCTTCGTTGTATTCCAGACAGGCTCAGGAAGCATTTTCGCTTTTGGCAAAAATAGGAGAGGAAGATGCAAAGGCGGCAGAGGCCTCTAATGCAGTATCCAATCGACTGGCAGATCTGGGTTTTCCACCGATGTTTACCGGTGCAGGAGAAGCACCATTTGATATTATTGGAGATTATTATCGTGGAACATTGGCTACTTTAACCGATCAGTTGGAATATCCGGAGGAACTGGAAGCAGCCTGTGATATGATGGCAGATATTCAGATTGAGTCATGGCAGTATTTTAAATATGTGCCACTTCCAGTAAAGCGTGTATTTTTCCCGCTTCATAAGGGAATGGACGGATTCATGAGTGCAGAACAATATGAAAAGATTTACTGGAAGCCGTTAAAAAAATGTATGTTGGCACTGATCGATATGGGAGTAACACCTTACATTTATACAGAGGGTAAGTATAATACAAGACTGGAGCAGCTGGCTGATATACCGAAAGGCAAAGTAATCTATCATTTTGAAACTGCAGATATGGCAAGGGCAAAGAAGATTCTGGGCGGAACGGCAGCGATTTCCGGCAATTTACCGATGTATATTTTGGAACATGGAACCAAACAGCAGGTAATCGATGAAACGAAGAAGTTGATTGATATTTGCGCTCCAGGTGGTGGATACATTTTTGATACCAATGGATGTATTGATAATGCAAAAAGAGAAAATCTGGAAGCGATGTTTGAAACAATTTATACGTATGGCCAGAAATAAATAGCAGGAGGTGCAGATATGCTTACGATTCGTGAAAATTTTATGGAAACAATAAAAGGTGGAAACCCTGATCGTTTTGTAAAGCAATATGAATATCAGGAGTGGATCAATGATCCTCTTTTCCCAATTTATTTTGGAGTAATTACACCTGGAGGAGAATGGGTAAATGGATGGGGTGTAAAAAATAAATTTCCGGCAGGCGTTCCTGGACCATTCCCATGCTGCGAAGGAGACGATAAAGTATGTAAGGATGTGGCACATTGGCGAGACTATGTGAAAGCTCCGAATCTGGTGCTTCCACCAGAAGCCTGGAAGGACTGTGTAGAACAAGTAACACATATTGACCGTAAAGAAAAGTTTGTCACAGCCAAAGTGTTCTGTGGTATTTTTGAAAAACTGCATTATCTGATGGGTATGGAAGATGCCATGATTAATTTTTATGATGAACCGGAGGCTATGCATGAACTGATTGATTATCTGACAGACTGGGAGATTACACTTGCAGAAGAAACAATCAAGTATGTGCATCCAGACGCATTATTCCATCATGATGACTGGGGAAGCCAGAGAAGCCTGTTCATTTCCAAAGAAATGTTTGATGAATTCCTGCTTCCGGCGTATAAAAAGATCTATGGATACTGGAAAGCAAATGGAGTAGAGGTGATTATACATCATTCTGATTCCTATGCTGCAGATCTTGTACCTGAAATGATTGAAATGGGTGTAGATGTATTTCAGGGCGTGGTAGGAACCAATAATATACCGGAGTTAATTAAACAGTATGGTGGACAAATTACATTTATGGGTGGTCTGGATAATGGAATATATGATATGCAGGACTGGACACGGGAGAAAGTACGTACTGGCATGAAAAAGCTTCTGGAAGAAGCGGGACCACGTTATCTGATACCTGGGCTGACGATGGGAGGACCAGAAAGTACCTATCCGGGATTGTATGAGGCAGTGTCAGAAATTGCAGGAGAATTTGATGCAATATATTTCCCATTAAAGAAGTAAAAATCGTGTATTGGCGGGTGAATGATTCACCCGCCATATTTTTTGGCACCTGACAAAATTCCATAGTTTTTGAAAGATCAGATACAAAATTCCTATGCGCAAGTTGAAATCTGATGTTATAATTGAAAAAATTTAGTATCGTATCTGTGAAGGGACTGAACAGATACAATGTAACTGAAATATATCACAAACTGGGAGATGCTTCCAGTGGGGAGGAATTGTTTATGGAACCATATACCGCATTACAGCAACAGTTATTCACGATGCAGGATCTGAAATACCGGGATTTTCACAGCAGATTATTGCCGGGAATTGATAAAGAGACCATCATTGGTATCCGTACACCAATACTGCGTAAGTTCGCAAAGAAATTTGGAAAGACAGAAGAGGCGAAAGCCTTTTTACAGGAACTGCCACATCAGTATTATGAGGAGAATAATCTTCACCTGATGATTGTGAATGCAGAAAAGGATTATGCGGCCTGTCTGGAACAGGTAAAGAGATTTTTGCCTTATATTAATAACTGGGCGACCTGTGACCTGCCATTGCCGAAATGCTATGCGAAACATAAACAGGAATTGCTGAACGAAATTCCGCAGTGGCTGGCATCTGGAGAGACTTATATCATGCGTTATGGAATAGGCGTGTTGATGAGTCTGTATCTGGATGAGGATTTCAAGCCAGAATATCTGGAGTGGGTGACGGCAGTCAAATCAGAAGAGTATTATGTGAATATGATGATTGCCTGGTATCTGGCCACGGCACTGGCTAAGCAATGGGATGCCACAATTCCCTGTCTGGAAGAAAAAAGGCTCTCTGAATGGGTACATAAAAAGACCATTCAGAAAGCCATTGAAAGCTACCGAATTACACCGGAGCAGAAAGTTTATCTGCGTTCATTGAAGTAAAATTCAAGAAAAAGTCTCGATCTCCACGATCCGGCTTTTTCCTTTTTTCTTCCAGATCATCAGATGCACTTTGTATACAAGCGTATCTTCAGTATACTGAAAAGGTTCCTCTTTTAAAATATCGGACTGGATTCCCTGTGAAAGTAATTCTGTTTGGCGTTTCTCTGCCTGCTGATAAAGTTCACGGATTTGTGCCTGCATACTTTCTGAAAAGATTCGTTCCGGATAGGCAGAAGCTGCATCTGCCAGCTTTTCGGTAAGCAGATCGATCATATCGGCATGTGAAGTCTGATGCAGCATACGTGCAATATGGCGGGCAAGGAGCCGTATCGGAAAACGCTGATATAGATCCAGCCAGCGTACCAGTGCGGAATCTCCTGCCTCCAGAGCCAGCCGGTACATCACGGCGATCGCTGCCTGCGACACAAACCAGCGTGGATATTTTGGAACCAGATATTTGTCAGGAACGGCAGGATAGCAGTTGCAGTTCAGTGGTGGAAAGGCGGCAAGGACGGCTAATTGCTGTTCCGCTTCATTACAATAGTCCGTTCCCAGATATTCCAGCTTGTCATGTAAGATAGCAATTCGATACTCCAGCTGACGCAGGTATTCATATCCTGTTATCCAGAAATGACCGGTTTTTCCATAGTCAAATAAATGTGTTTCCAGTGTCAGATTTTGAAAAAACAGTGTACAGACAGTGGAATCCTGATGAAGGACTAAGACATATCCATGTTCATCTTCTGACAGAGAAGCGGATAAATCTCCATCGAAATCAGGCAGATATTCGCCGGTCAGACGTGCTTTCTGGAATACCAGAAAGCTTTCTGCCGCATCATTCATCAGGTAAACCAGCCGCAAATCCTGTATTTTCAGATCCGGCTGATAATTTACCAGTTCAAAGGATCCCTGAGAGAGTAGCAGATCAAGCTTCTGAAATTCATTGTCTGGTGGCAGGAGACAGTCAATACTTAGATCCATTCGTCTTCTCCGCCGGTGATGGCAAGGGATAATAATCCGTCCATTTTGATAATCTCTTCTTCCCCTTCGATGACCTGAATCAGTTCTGCAGAATCCAGAATATCTTCCAGAGATTCATCTGGTCCGATTTCATAGTCAATGTCCTGAGCACAGCTCGGGCAAGGTATTTTCTTCATCGTCTGCAGAGACAGAAAACGATTGTCACATCGTTTGCATTCATAAAATCCACATTTGGTGGTTCCATCCGGTAAATAAAACATAGTAAAACAGTTCTCCAATTCTAAAAATTTGACCGGAAAAGAGAAATGCAATTCTTTCCGGTCATTTCCTGTCAGGCAGATTAGCAGGTTTTTCCCTGTTTTACAGCCGGTGCAATGGACAGATCCGGTGCGTAATAAGGAATCAGGGTTGCCTGGGTTGCATGGTACAGGTCGGATTTGCCAGGCCATACAGTGGTCAGCAGCTCATTATTCTGATCCAGCTGATGGAACCAGGAACCATGGACATGATCCAGTACCTTTTCATCCAGATACTGCATGAACTGTGCATAGTCATCCGCATATTTCTGATTCTTGGTCACATGCCAGAGAACTGCGGAAGTATTGATGGCTTCAGCCAGTGTCCAATGCATACGGTCATGAACCACCGGTTTGCCTTCCCAGTCCGTAGTGTAGCAGATACCAGGTGCACCATCAGCAAACCATGCGTCTTCAATGGCACGATTGTAGAGAGATTCTGCCATAGAGATATAAGGAATCGCTTTCTCTTTGGTCGTGCGATAGAAGGAAAGTGCCCACTGAGTAATCAGTCTAGCCCACTCGATGCCATGACCAGGAGTGGCTCCATAAGGTTTAAATGGATCATCCGGACGTTCTTTATTACATTCCAGATCGGCTACCCAGTCTTTGGAAAAATGCTCTGGGATCCGCCAATTATTCTCTTTGGCCCAACCGGTAACATGGTCGATGATGCGGCCTGCTCTGACGCGGTACTTTTCATCACCGGTGACATCGGCAGCAGCAAGAAAGGCTTCTACGGTATGCATATTGGCATTTAATCCACGGTAATCATCCAGTACGGTAAACTCGGTATTCCAGGTATCGCAGGAAAGTCCCTCTTCCTCATTCCAGAAGCGCAGGTCATAGGTCTTCAGCGCTTCATCCAGAAGTTCCTGTGCGCCAGGTCTTCCTGCAAGAACACCTGAGGAAGCAGCCAGAATAACAAATGCGTGAGCGTAGCACTGCTTGGTAGGAACGATCTCATCGTTGGCAGTCAGTCCGGCATACCATCCACCGTTCGCATCATCATGCAGCTCACCGCGAAGACCTTTCAGTGCAGCATCTGCCAGCTCTTCGCTGCCCTCATGTCCTAAGAAAGTGCCAATACTATATACATGAGCCATACGGCTGGTAATCCATGTCTCACGGTTGCGATCTTTCCATGGTGTGCCATCATCGCCAAGGTAATAAGATCCGCCACCCGGAGATGGAAAAGCATGCCCGAATTTTAACAGACCATTGCGCACATCTTCCAGAAATTTCTTGTTTTCATCGGTATCAATCAGATACTTTTTATTTTCTGTACTCATTTTGTTAATCCCCCCAGAGATATCTTTTTTATACGTTTTTTATTATACTCGCGGGAGCGAGAAAACTCAACAGGGGAAAACTTATGTTTAAATGATAGAATCTTGTCAGGTTCCTGTTCGCATCCGGCAACGATATTCTTGCTAAGGGGGAAACGGGATGGTACACTGGATTTGTCAGGCAATGCACTGGTATAGTAAAAAGACAGAGCGGGAGAATAGAAGATGGAAAGAAATCAGATATTGAAAATATATGGAACAGATTATCTTCAGATGACAAAGGAGATTCTGGAGGAATCACGGCTGGCGGAGATGGTGGAAGAGAAAGCAAAAGAGTTGGGGAAAAGTAAGGAAACGCTTCAGATTGGCATGAAGCCCAATCTGGTAGCTCCATCGGAGGCATCCTGGGGAGGAACTACTCATCCAGAAGTGGTGGCAGGGATTATAGAGTATCTTCAGGAACATGGATTTATCAGAATGGCCATGCTGGAAGGCTCCTGGGTGGGAGATAAGACCCAGGAGTCCATCGAAGTATGTGGCTATGACCGGCTGAGCGAACAGTATGGTGTTCCGTTTTGGGATATGCAGAAGGATAGCAGTCATGCAAAGAATTGCGCAGGGCTGGAGCTTCAGATCTGTGACAGTGTGGATAAAATCGATTTCCTGATTAATGTGCCGGTGCTGAAAGGGCATTGTCAGACTAAAATGACCTGTGCTTTAAAGAATCTGAAGGGACTGATTCCAAACAAAGAAAAACGGCATTTTCATGCGATGGGACTTCATAAACCGATTGCCCATCTGAATATGGGGATTCATCAGGATTTTGTAGTGGTGGATCATATCTGCGGAGATCTGGATTTTGAAGATGGAGGCAATCCAACGGTTTGCAATTGTGTCATGACAGCAGTAGATCCAGTACTGATGGACACCTGTGCCTGCCACATGCTTCATTATGAAACAAGAGACATTGATTATCTTGTATTTGCAGAAGAACTGGGATGTGGCAGTACGGATCTGGAGCATGCCAATATCCAGATGTGCAGCCGTAACATAGGTTATAAAGAACCGGAACTGCCGAAGAGTTATAAAGTAGCTGCTCTGGAGGATGCGGTGGAAGAGGTGGAATCCTGCAGCGCCTGTTATGGATATTTTCTGCCCGCCTTGCAGCGCCTGAAAGAAGAAGGGCTTCTGGAGAAGCTGGATACAAAGGTCTGTATCGGACAAGGATATCGTGGAAAGCATGGCAGACTGGGAGTTGGATCGTGTACGTCAGGCTTTGAGTATTCTGTAAAAGGCTGTCCGCCTACAGAAGATCAGATTTATGAATATTTGAAAGAGTATATAGCAAAAAAAAGATAAAACAATGAGGCAGCAAAAAAGAAGCTGCCTCATCGTTTTTTCTGTGGATAAGAATTGGGGATATCAGTCAGATTGAGAAGATAGTCAATACTGGTATGGTGATATTTAGCCATTTCAACCAGGAGGGACAAAGGAATATTGACCTCACCACGTTCATATCGACTGTACATACGCTGGCTGCAGTTGAGAGAGCTGGCAATGGCTGACTGACTTAGATTCTTAGCTACACGTAAATCAAATAATCTTGTATTCATGCTTTATCTATGGTATGGGCTCGTGAAGCCAGAAATCCTTCCAGGTAGGCCCGGATCTGTGATTTTCCACTGGCATCCAGCTGGCGGTATGCATGCAAAAGGGATTGTTCATCCTGAGAAAGATCACTTCTCTGAGCCGTAGGATAACGATCTTCTGTCAGACCAAGAATATAATCAATACTGACCTGAAAGATTTCACGGAGACGAATCAGAGACTTGGTACTTGGATTATGTTTGCCATTTTCATATGCACTGATTGTTTCCTGAGATACTTCCAGTAAAATACTCAAATAAGTCTGTGAAATATGCTTTTCTTTACGTAGAGCCTGGATGTTGTTCACGATAATACCTTTCCTTTACAATATGATATTATGATCATACAGGTAAAAATGGTATTTTATAGAATGCTAGACTGTTATTATTACCAGAATAAATGGTATTATACGCGAAAAAACCAACGGGGAAAACGCTGCCCCCGCTGGCTTATTTTTTCATATTGGCAAATTTCGTGTATTGAGGCAGCCATGCCAGTTCAATGGTACCGATGGCACCGTTTCGTTGTTTGGCAATGATGATCTCAGCTACATTTGGTTTGGCGGTATCTTTGTTGTAATAGTCATCTCGATAAATGAACATAACCACGTCCGCATCCTGCTCGATAGCACCGGATTCTCGAAGATCCGAAAGCATTGGGCGGTGATCAGGCCGCTGTTCTACCGCTCGGCTCAGCTGGGACAGAGCCACAACCGGAACATTCAGTTCACGGGCAACAGCTTTTAGAGAACGGGAGATATCGGAGATCTCCTGCTGTCTGGATTCACTGTGTTTGCTGCCGGTCATCAGCTGCAGGTAGTCGATGATGATGATGCCAAGATTATGTTCCATCTTGAACTTTCGACATTTGCTTCGCAGCTCTGTGACGGAAATACCAGGCGTATCGTCAATGATCAGATGAGATTTACCGATGACACCGGCTCCCTCGATCAGTTTGCTCCAGTCTTCATCTGTCAGATTACCGGTTCGGATGGACTGGGAGTCTACCCGGGATTCCAGAGAGAGCAGACGGTTTACCAGCTGCTCTTTTGACATTTCCAGACTGAATACGGCAACGGTCACATCTTCACGGAATGCCATATGCTGGGCAATATTTAAGACCAGCGCAGTTTTTCCCATAGAAGGACGGGCGGCCACCAGAATCAGGTCGGAAGGCTGAAAACCGGCAGTTTTATAGTCCAGATCAATGAAACCAGTAGGAATACCGGTGACATTTCCCTTGGTCTTAGAGGCCATCTCAATCTTGTCCAATGCATTTAATACGACATCTTTGATCGGGACATATTCACCGGAAGTATTTTGCTGAATAATGTCAAAAATTTGTTTTTCTGTATCCACGAAAATATCTTCCATGGATTCTTTACCAGCATAACAGGTATTGGCAATGCCTTCGGTTGTCCGGATCAGTTTGCGCAGCATGGCCTTTTCATGAACGATGGTGGCATACTGGCGAATATGTGCAGAAGTATAGACCGTATCCAGAATATCCTTCACAAATTCCAGACTGGCCACCTCAGGAGGAACATCTTTTTCTTTCAGACGATCCTGCAGGGTCACAAGATCCACAGCTTTCCCTTCGTTGTAGAGTTCTACCATAGCATCGAACAAAATCCCGTACTGGCGCTGGTAAAAGTCTTCGCTGGTCAGTATTTCAGAAGCAGTCATAATAGCTTCTGAGTCCATCATCATGGAACCGATAACGGACTGTTCGGCTTCGGGGCTGTTGGGCAGCACCCGCTTGATTAGAGTTTCTTCCATAATGTCTGTAATCCCTTATGCTTCTTTCACAGTTACTTTCAAAGAAGCAGTAACCTTTGGATGAAGCTTTACGCTGACTTCTGTGGTGCCAAGAGCGCGAATAGGATTTGGAAGCTGGATTTTTTTCTTGTCGATATCCAGGTCAAACTGTTTCTTTGCTGCTTCAGAAATCTCCTTGGAGGAAATCGAACCGAAAGTCTTACCACCTTCGCCAACCTTAATGGAAAGAAGGATTTCTTTGCTGGACAGGACTTCTGCAAATGCTTTTGCAGCATCTAACTGTTCCTGAGCGACTTTAGCCTGATTCGCTTTCTGCAGTTTCAGATCATTCAGATTCTTTGGGGTAGCTTCCACACCCAGTTTTTTTGGAAACAGCATGTTTCTTGCATATCCATCGCTGACATTCACGGTCTCTCCCTTTTTTCCCAGGGATTTTACATCTTCTAATAAAATTACTTTCATAAAGTCTCCTCTCTAGATGGCGCCCTCTGCAATCATGGCATCCAGTGTTTCTTTTAATTTTTCTTTGGCTGCTTCCGCAGTCACACCGGCGAGCTGAGCACCGGCAATATTCATATGGCCGCCTCCACCGAGACGTTCCATAATGATCTGTACATTTACTTCATCAATGGAGCGTGCACTGAAGTAAATGATGTTATTGTAGCTGGTCAGTACAAAGGAAGCTTTTACACCGATAATATTCAGCAGTTCATTGGCTGCCTGTGCACCGATAATCGTTGGCATGTCCAGATTCTGACTTGGCAGAATACTGATCGCATAGCATTCGTGATAAAGTTCTGCCTTCTGAATCGCTTCAGCTCTGGCCTTATAGGCAGAAATATCATTTCGCATGATTTTTCTGACACGGGTCACATCGGCACCGCAGCGCCGCAGGTAAGCAGCTGCTTCGAAAGTACGGATACCGGTTTTGGCCAGAAAATTATTGGTATCTACAATAATGCCGGCATAAACACAGTCAGCTTCGATACGGGTCAGCTTAACGCCTTCGTTAAAGTACTGAAGAATCTCTGCAACCATTTCACATGCGGAAGAAGCGTATGGTTCCGTATAGGAAAGGGTAGCGTTTCGGATAATCTCACTGCTCTGGCGGTGATGATCCAGTACCACAATCGTCTTCGCCCGATCCAGAAGAGCCGGATACTCGGTATTGCTTGGCCGGTTGGTATCCACAACAACCAGCACCGTATTGGCATCTACCAGTTCATCAGCCATCTGATGGTTGATGAACATATCTGGTTCATAATCCTTATTTCCCAGGAACATGTTCAGATATGGGGTAATGGAATGGCTGTTGCTGTCAATCAGGATATAAGCCCGTTTGCCGACACTTCTGGCAGCACGAAAGATTCCGATCGCTGCTCCGAAGGTATCAATATCTGTGATCTTATGCCCCATAATCACGACATCATCTTTGGCATTGATGATTTCCAGGAGAGCCTGTGCCTTAACACGGGCACGGACACGGGTACTTTTTTCCACCTGTTGGGACTTGCCACCATAATACGTAATGGAGGTGGCATCCTTTACGACTGCCTGATCGCCGCCACGTCCAAGAGCCAGGTCAATCGCTGCATGGGCAAAAGAATAATTCTCCTGATAATTCTTTCCATTCGTACCGATACCGATGCTTAATGTAATATTCATTTCGTTTCCCACATTGACAGTCTTGATATCTTCCATCAGAGAAAAACGACCTTCCTGCATACTGTTCAGGTATCGCTGCTGGATGATGATGAAATATTTATCTTTTTCCAGCTTCTTCATAATACCCTGGTGATTGCTGATATATTTATCAATCTTACGGTCAATCAATGCAAGCAGAAGAGACTTGCGGACATCATCCATACTGTCCAGGACGTCGTCGTAATTGTCGATATAGATCAATCCGACAACCAGTTTCTGCTCTTCATTCAGACGTTTATACTGCATCAGTTCGGTATCATCAAACATGTACAGGGTATACAGGTAACTCTGGTCGTCCGGAACAACCAGCAGATCCGAGGAAGACTGCCATTCATCAATATGAATGCGTCTGACCTGAATTCGAAAATTTTTTTCATGAATCATCGTTTCCAGTTCCGTCGTTTCCTGCTCGTGAGGCAGCTGTGAAAGACACAGATCAGGGATCAGTGTAGTGATTACCTGATGGTAACGGTTGTTTTTCCCAAACAATGTCTGCATCTCATGGTTCATCCAGACTGTCTTGCCATCGATATCCAAAAGGCCATAAGGAATACTGAATTCTTCCAGCATCTGGCGCTGTACCTGCCCGTATTCTGCGGCGAAGGATACCAGTTCTTTCATGACAGATGGCTTATATACAAAGAACAGTGCTACGACAATCACCAGATAGATACAGGTGAAAATCAGAGCCACAAGTCCGGCCTGTTTACTGCATGCAAAGACCGCCACATCCATAATCAACAGCAGGACAATTACAAAAATAGGCCATTCCAGGTAGGACTTTAATTTGCCTCCCCAGGATACCTGTTGTTTCATAGTATCACTCCCATCGTTTATAATGAACCAGTATAGCATAGTTTCAGGTATTTTTCCAGTACCGGGAAAGGACAGGGACCGATTTCCAGAACATATTGATGGAAAGTGGAAATCTGAAACTGCTCTGGCCAGTTTTTCTGACACCAGCGGCGCAGATCCAGAAAACTCAGATAACCGAGGTAATACTTCAGATAATTTGCCGGTGACTCCAGAACAGCATCATAGATGGAGTCAGAGACCGATGTGCCAGCGATCCCCAGGTCGCGTAAAAAAAGCCGAACTTCTTCTCTGGTGTATCCATGGTAGTGAACCAGAATGTCGATAAGGGAAGAAAGTCCCAACATCATAGATCGCTGTTTCTGTGCAAGGGATACTGCAGCATGTTCCGTATCTGATCGCCCTGCAGCAGCATAGTCGTAGCTGATCATTTCCACATAGGTAGCCCATCCTTCTGTGTAGCCGTTAAAACCAAAAAGGCTGCGCAAAGGGGAAAGAAAGTCGGAAGAATAACGGTTTTGATAGAGATGCCCCGGGAATCCTTCGTGAGCCAGTGTAGTGTACAGATCCAGTCCGCTGTAACCGGCAGATGGATTCAGATAAATAACGTTCTGATCCGGAGCATCGACTGGTGCTGTCAGGTAAAAGGCAGGACTTAAATAAGGGGAGAGAGCATCATCCACGTATTTTAACTGATATTCGGTATCTGGTATGGAGGGAAAATCCTCTGCCATTTTTTGCTGAAGATCCAGAAGGATAAAAGCAGGATCCGTAGGAACGAAGTCTGTGGAAAGGCCGGCAGCAGATGGGTATTGCTGCAGGATTTGGCGGCAGACAGAGGCATCTTCCAGAAGCTGTGCCTGAATCCGGTTCTGAATAGAATGGATAGAAAGACCAGATCCTGTAGAAGACTGTACCAGATATTCGTAGTAGGCACGGCCTTGTGGAAGATACGTAAGCCCCATTTCATTGCGGCAGGACTTTTTCAGATCCGTTAAGCCCTGGATCAGAAGCTGGTAAGCAGGCAGAACATGCTGTAGTATGATTTGACGGTTTTTCCCCAGAAAATTCTGTTTTTCATCAAAAGAAAGAGTCGCCATTGCAGAAATTTTTTGCTGAAAAGAAGTAATCAGAAGGTGATCAGAGAGATCAACTTCCAAAAAAGCCTGACACTGTCGGATGATCCCATCTGCGCAGGAAGATGGCATGAACAGACCACGGGCCGCTTTTTGACGTTCATAGGATAACAGAGAAGAAAAATACTGATCCGTGGTGGAAAGCAGCTGAAGATAAGTATGGATATCTCTGGCAGAGTCAAAGCGGTATTCACACAGAAGAATTGGCAGCTGAGCCTGCAGGCCGATGGTAGAACCCAGAGGTTCAGGGTAACCTTCAAACTGAGCGGCAGTCTGATTCTGCCGGAGTAAGAGAAGCAGAATATCATAGGTGATCTGATCTGAACGGGACAGGCAGGATGGATCCAGACTGGACAGAAGCTTCTGACAGTGTTCAGAAAAGGCATCTGCATCGTCAGAGGGCTGAAAACAGACTGGAATTTCTGTAATACCGTATGATTCTGGTTCTGTCAGCGTATAATGTAAAGTCAGGGTACTGGAAGTAACCTCTTTGCGAAAGAGAGTTCCCGTCAGCTGAGAAAAGACTTTGGCCGTAAAAACGGTGGAAAGACGAAAGAAGGAAGCCAGTGTCAGAAGAAAAAACAGAAAAAGCAAAAGGAATAAACATAATTTTTTTGAAAATGGTTTCTGAAACATGTATTACTCCGTATTCTTTTTTATAAATTATGAAAATAAAAAGTAAAATATACTTGCAATAAGTGAGATAAAGTGATATAGTATGAGTGTCAATCGAGAGTACATTCTGTATTCTCAAAAGGGATCCGGCAAATCTGCCATTTATTCCTGAATCTAAAACAAAGAATAAGAAGGAGGAATGCCTATGATTGCTTAGGGCTGATTCTGTGTGCAGGGTGCGTGAAATGGTATGCACCTGACTCGATACGATAACAAAAGCAGGCGGTTTGATACTGCCTGAAAGAAAGGGTGAACAACAAAATATGAAGAAAATAGCTGCCATTATGCTGGCGCTTTTGATTGCCGGAATCAGTACCGGAGCAGCGTTTGCGTATCTGACGGCGCAGGAAAGTGTGGAAAACAGACTCACAGCAGCCAGTACTGACATAGAGATCACAGAGCAATTCAACCCACCGGAGGAACTGCATCCGGGAACCGTGATCCCCAAGAAGGTTGCAGTAACCAGCCACTCATCTACGGATTGTTATGTGAGGGTATTGGTGGAATTTTCCAGTTGGAAGGCACAGCAGTTTTGTGAAAAACTGGAGATTTTAGACGGCTGGGAAAAGGCAGATGATGGATATTATTACTGGAAGGAAAAGGTGCATCCGGGAGAAACTACCGGACAGCTGTTCTCACAGGTAAAGATTCGTTCGAATGTGGACAGAGAAGATCTGGAGAAATTCGAAATTCTGGTTTATGCGGAAGCAGTATCCTGTGGAAGTGACGGTATGCAGGAAGCATGGAAAAAAATGGACAATCCGGCATAAAAACAGGATAGAAAGGAAGCAGGATAATATATGAAAAAGAGAAACTGGATGAAGACAGGAAAGCAAGTGGGATGCCTGGCAGCTGTGCTGATGACAGGTGCGGCAGGTGCCTGGCAGACTTATAGTTATTTTATGGAAAAAGAAGAAGCAGTCAATGTATTTACCGTAGGAGATTTTGACATCAGCCTGAAAGAATCAGAATGGAATCCGGAGGATGGAGATGGGGTGAATCTTTACCCCGGATATACAGTATATAAGAATCCCACGGTAAAAAATGTAACGGATGCTACGACAGGAGTACAGCCTTGTTATCTGCAAATGCGGATGAAAATAAAAGATGAGGACGGGAAAATGGTAACGGATCAGGAAGTACTGAATATGGTGCGGCAGACGATTCGTTATGATGATACCTATAATGGCAGCTGGGATACAACAGGTGAGGGAAAGAAACTGAGACAGGGAAGAATTCCTGGATATTCAGAAAAAGAACTTGCCATGCTGCCGATGGTAAATCCGAATTTTCAGGAGGTGGATACCGGAAATCTGGGAGAATATCTGTTTCAGTATCAGGGCGGAAAGAACGGGATTATGGATATTGATGAGGAAGCTGTGTTGTTTACAGATGTAGCTATTCCTATAGAATGGGGCGTAAAGGAGATCAAAAAAGCAGGAAGATTTCAGATACAGGTAACAGCAGAAGCGATTCAGGCCAATGGATTTGCATCTGCCAGAGATGCTTTCCAGGTACTGGGAGAAAGTGTAGAAAAAGGAGCATTAGATGAACAGGGCTAAAAAACTGACAGCGGTTCTTACCGTGCTTGGAATCTGTACGCTGTCTGTGACTGGCATTATGGGATACTGGAAAATGACAGGAAGCAGCGGAAATATACTGACGATGGCTTCTTTTCAGAATCAGATTGAAGAGGAATATCGGATCCCATCGCATGTGGATCCAGGGCAGACGGTAGATAAGGTGGTAAATGTAAAAAATACCGGAACAGCTGACAGCCGAATCCGTGTGAAGCTTCATAAGATGTTCGGAGACCGAAAAGAAGACGGTAGTTTTCAGGAAGATACCACACTGGATCCGGAGATGATTCAGATCAGCTGCAATACGACACGCTGGAAACAACTGTCAGATGGATATTATTATTACACGGAGATCCTAAAGGCTGGAAGTCAGACGGAAGAACCATTATTTGAAACCTATACGCTGGATAAAAGAGCAGGAAATGAATATCGAAAAAAAGAAGCCAGAATTGTTGTAACGATGGAAGCGGTGCAGGCGCAGGATGCTGTGGAAGAGATCTGGGGTGTGTCGGATCAGGAACTTGGTATCACCAGACCGGATGGTTATTCAGCGGAGCCAACAAGAGTGATCTATCTTGGACAAAAAGGCGGATTTCAGATGACAGAAAGCGATACGGATCTGTTTGCATCATTTAAAAATCTGACACCCGGATGTGCCCGTACCCAGATCATTGAACTGGAAAACAGGTCATCAGAAGAGGTCCAGCTGTATCTGCGAGCAGAGGCAGCTGGACAGAAAAGTATGGACAGTGGTACCAGTCAACTGGTAAGAGAGCTCCTGGAAAAATATGCGGTCATTGAGATCAGTGGTGACCAGGGAACCATCTATCAGGGACCGGTATCCGGCAATCTGAAAGGCACTGGCAGTACCATGAGGGAGGATCTATATCTTGGAACATTTCAGGCAGGGCGGCAGAAAAAACTGAAAGTAAAGCTGGCTCTGGCGGAAGAGATGGATAATAAATTTAACAGATTGACCGGGAAGGTTCGCTGGATATTTACAGCAAAAGGAGAGGATGAAAAAACAGTGACATCTACTTATGCACCGGCGACAGGTGATAAAACAGAAGCGGGAATGTGGATAGCGTTGCTGGGATTCAGTGCATTTTTCCTGGCAGCAGCTTTTGCAGTAGAGAGAAGCTACAGCAGGAGGGAAGAAGATGAAGCTGATAAGAGGAATTCTTGATCTGGTCATGGCAGGATTTCTGCTGGTTTGTATGCTGCTGTCGGTACCGAAGCTATGGGGGTATGGGATCTATACCGTTACAAGTGGAAGCATGGAGCCTGAGATCCATACCGGGGATGTAATCTATACGATGCCGGTAGAATTTCAGGAACTGCGGGAAGGAGATGTCATTACTTTTTCCATGAATCAAGGGAAGACTACCGTGACACACCGCATTCAGAAAATAGACCAGAAGAACAGACTGATTCAGACAAAAGGAGATGCCAATAAGGAGAATGACCGTACCTGGATTACAGAAAAATCAATACTCGGAAAAGTGAAATATTCTATTCGCAGTCTGGGTTATCTGGCATTGCTGGCTTCATCGGTAAGTGGAAAGCTGTTTTTACTGGCTGTATTTATGTGGATGGTGGCTGCACAGATTGCTGTGGCTGCCATTGGAGCAGTATGTGGAAGAAGGGAGACATATGTTTATCAGAAAAAAGAAAGCTAGAACCATACTATGGGCGATAACAGGCACACTGGTGTTTGCCTCATCCGCAGCAATAACCAGTGCGTATTTTACCAGTACGGATCAGACTGTGCGTAACATTCTGACACCTGGAACGGTTCGAGGTGAACTGACAGAGACAGACTGGGAGGAAAAAAACGGAGAACATTTACTGCCAGGTGAGAGCAGAAAGAAAAACCCGGCAGTTCGTAATGCAGGAACGCTGGCTTCCTGGATGTTTCTGGAAGTGGAAATACCAGTGAAAACGATATCACTGGTTGACTTGAAGACACACAGAAAACAGCCGGAAACCAGAACAGAACTGTTTACTTTTGAAGCAAATAAGAACTGGGAACTGCTGGAGCGTACAGAAGAGGAAAACAGTGTGCGCTATGTCTATGGTTATCGAGAATTAATTGCACCACAGCAGGAGACGGAAAAACTGTTTGAAACGATAACTGCGGTGTCGTACCTGGAAGGTAGTCTGGATGCTCAAGAGGTATTCAGAATTCCGGTGACAGCCCAGGCCATACAGAAAAATATTGCACCGGAAGGAACCAGTTTGAAGGAAATCTACCAGATTTATCTGGAACAACAGGGAGCAGAAAGGAGCGCAGAGGCGTGAGAAAGAAAAAAAGATGGAAGAAAGCCGGTGCTGCGCTGCTGACACTGAGCCTGCTGACCGGCAATGTGCAGGGACTGTTGACACAGGCCGAGGAACGTCCGGCTATCATACTGGAGGAACAGATTACGGAACAGTGTGAAAGTGATCCGGATGAAACGGAACAGATTCTGACGGAAACGGAAACAAAGCCGGAGACGGAGAAGCAGAGTGAAGCTGGCAGAGAAAACAGAGAGACCGATCTGACAGAAACTGAGAGTGAAAGTGAATCAGGAAACAGAACTGAGGAAACAACGGAGTCTGAAAAGATGGAATCAGAATCTGGCTCAGAAAAGAACACAGAGCCTGAATCAGATATGGACTCAGAAAGCGAAAGTGAATCAGAAAGTGAAAGTGAATCAGAAAGCGAATCTGAGACGGAAGATTTATATGGCATAGCCGCCTGTGCAGCCGGTACTCTGACACCTTCCGGGAAGCCGATTGCCAGGGCGGCAGGATGGAGTGCTGTTACAGAGGCTAATCGTGTTTCACCGAATTTTCTACCGGTAAAATTCTATCCGGGTATTTCTTCTCTGGAGATATTTAATACTTCCAGTCAGGTAGTAGTAGGAACAACTTCCAACGGCAGAAAATATCTGTACCCAAAGACTACCGGACAGGGTGGAAAATTCGGAGCTATTTACCATAAAGTGCTGTATAGCGACTACAGATGGTATGATCTGCGGATGACAGTAACCAATTATACCTCAAAGATCCATTATGATGGTGGCGGTACGATGGAATCGTATCCATTTATTCTGATGATTCCATCTGCAATAGAATGGCGTTTTATACAGTCACTGGGAGGACTGGTTATGAAATGTGAATTTCTGGACAGTGTAACAGGGGCTGTTTCACAGGTAAATACGAGACTGCAGTGGTGGGATGTGGACAGTGCACAGCGGTTTGGCCTGAAGACCGGAGATGGCAGTGTGGCAGGAAAATACTATTACAGTGGATCCAGGTTGTATGTAGAGAGTGGAGCAACAATGGCCGGAGTAAAGAACCTGGAAGTACTGACAGGACCGGGGGAAGAGTCCGAGACTGTGGATCCGAAGTACTGTGCGGCCTATGAGCTGCAGAATTGCAGCACCTATTATATGGCTATAGGACCGAGGGATCATATCAATGATGATGACTACAGTTATGCCAGATCTCATATAAAGGATTACAATGACAGGCTGAAGAATGGCACAGCAACTACCATCGATTCCAGTCAGACATTGAAGCAGACCGATACGTCTCTTACGATTATTGATACACCGGCTCCGGAAAAGATGGTATCCAGTGATGGCAGTAACTGGGGAACAGAGAACAGTGTGGCTTCTGTGTCTGATGCATACTGGTATCAGATCAGACAGTTTGTGCCGTGGCAAAGCAGTAACGCTTATTATCAGTCATTTTCTATTGAAGATCAGCTGCCACAGGGAACAGAGTATGTTGGAAATGTTCATGTGATCAGAGAAGAAGACGGAAAGAACATGACTGGCAACTTTGCGATAGAACTGACGAATGGACGTCTGAAAGTGACCGCAGGCTCTGGTATGACTGGAAATAAGGAGCTATATGGCTATCATTTTCTGATTCGCTTTCAGATGAGGATGGTGCCGTCAGCCATGACACCACAATATTCTGGAAATACTGCCTTTTACAGTACTCAAAATAAAGCAGTTACCATATATCAGCATAAAACGGGAGGAGCAGCAGTGGAAAAATGGTCAAATGAAGTGACCACCAGAGGAAGTGTCAACCGGGTGGAGCAGGCAGCACCAGAAAAATACCTGGACGGTGTACCAGGAAAAACAGAAAAGAGTCTGGTACTCAGAGAAGATGAAATCTTATTCTGTGTAAGACAAAATCTGCCGGAAAACAGTGTGGCTTTTCTCCCACAGACCGTTACAATGACAGATCAGCTGGCATCCTGTCTGGAACTGCTGGAAACGAAAGTGGAATTGCAGAGAGCGGGCAGTGGTTTTTCAGCTGCAGGAAATGCGCAGATACAGAATCATGACGGACAGTTGACGATACAGGTACCGCTGGCGGCAGAAGATAATGGTGGAATACTGCAGATTCAGATGCGATGCAGAATTCGTAAAGGGATGGATCTTTCACCATGGAAGCAGACTGCGACAGATGGCAGTGTATGGATACGAATCCCCAATAAAGCAGATGTGACACTGCAATGGAACAACGGAGCACCACAGTCAGTATCAAAAAGTACGAATCAGGCACAGGCAAACTTACGAATCAATCACATCTGGCTGACGAAGAAGATTCAGGTGGATGATATTGTCTGGGCACATGGTAATCCGGTCTTTACCTTTACCCTGACCGGAACGGATGCAGCAGGAGCAAAGCAGAGCTGGCATCAGGCAGTAGAATTTACAAAGGATCAGGTACCGGAAAAAGGCACCACAACACTGACTGCTGATTTTGTAGTGCCAGCAGGTGTCTATGAAGCTTCAGAAGAAAAAACTATGCGGTACCAGCTGGAACAGATCACTCAGATACAGAACGGTACACAGCAGGGTGCCTGTGTAAGATTTGATCTCAATACTGGAGGAGATGGCAGTGCTGTTTTCTCAAATCAAAAGACAACTGACACAGAGGAAAGCCATACTGCGCTGGTAAGAAACAAAATAGGGAAGTAAAATTGCACAAAAACAGAACACTGATATCATGAATAATATACGAAAAACCGGAATGATAGAAAAAAGTACTTGCCAATATGCTACCCGTGTGATATTGTGAAATCAGAAACCGGAAACGTTACCGATAACGTTTCCAAAAAGTGACAAAAAAGTAAAAAATTAAAAGGGAAAAGGAGAAGTGACATGAAAAAATTAACGAAAGTAGCAGTATCAGCAGCAATCATGGCAAGTGCATTTGCAGTATCTGCAAGCGCAGATGGCGGAAAGGTATATTACCTGAATTTTGCTCCTGAAGTAGCAGATCAGTGGGAAGCTCTTGCAGAACAGTATTCTGAAGAAACAGGTACAGAGGTACAGGTAGTTACCGCAGCATCCGGAACATATGAATCTACTCTGAAGTCTGAAATGGACAAGAGTGATGCACCTACACTGTTTCAGGTAAATGGCCCGGTTGGACTGGAAACATGGAAAGATTACTGCTATGATCTGAAAGATACAGAAGTATATAAAGATCTGGCAAGCGATGACTTTGCGCTGATCAATGAAGACGGATCTGTATCCGGTATTGCATATAAGATTGAGACTTATGGTCTGATCTACAACAAAACTTTACTGAATGAGTATTTTGAGACAGACGGAGCAGTAGTTACCTCTGTAGAAGAGATTAATAATTTTGATACATTAAAAGCAGTAGTGGAAGATATCACTGCAAAGAAAGAAGAACTGGGCATCGAAGGTGCATTTACCTCTGCCGGTATGGATTCATCTTCTGACTGGAGATTTAAGACTCATCTGGCAAACCTGCCGATTTATTATGAATACAAGGCTGACGGAATCACATCCACAGATGCGATCAAAGGAACCTATCTTGATAACTACAAGAACATCTGGGATCTGTATATCAACAATGCAACCTGCGAACCGACTATGATTTCCAGCAAGAGCGCAGAAGATGCCCGTGCAGAATTTGCTCTTGGTGAAGCTGTATTCTATCAGAATGGTACCTGGGAGACCAGTGGTATCCTGGAAGAAGGCGACCTGACAGAAGATGATCTTGGAATGCTTCCAATCTATATTGGAGTAGAAGGAGAAGAAAATCAGGGTCTGTGTACCGGTTCTGAAAACTACTGGTGTGTAAATGCAAAAGCATCTGAAGAGGATATCCAGGCAACAGTTGATTTCCTGACATGGTGCATCAGCAGTGATGAAGGAAGAACAGCCATCAGTAAAGATATGGGATTTGCAACACCATTCACTACCTTTGATGATAATTATGCAGCAGATAACGTTCTGGTAAATGAAGCAGCAAAATATGTAGAAGATGGAAAAACATCTGTAACATGGTGCTTCACAACTATGCCATCTGAAAACTGGAAAGACGGTGTAGGAAGTGCACTTCTGGAATATGCTCAGGGTACCGGCGAATGGGACGGTGTTGTGACAGCATTCGTTGATGGATGGGCTACAGAATATGCAGCAGCACATGCAGAATAATAAAATATCAGCGTAACTGTTCGAAGATAGGATTTTATAGGAAAAGGAAAAAGGGTGAGCGATGCTTCGCTCATCCTTTTCAGAATGGTGAGGAAGGAAATTATGAATAAAGCAATCAAAAAATACTGGCCGGTATTTGTTTTGCCAACGATGCTGGCATTTACCATTGGATTTATCGCTCCGTTTATTCTGGGTATTTATCTTTCTTTCTGTAAATTTACAACTGTCACAGATGCAAAGTGGGTGGGACTTTCCAACTACGCAAAGATATGGGGAGATGCATCGGATCCATTCCTGCATTCTCTGTGGTATACAGCACTTTTTACAGTGGTTTCAGTTCTGCTGATTAACATTCTGGCTTTTGTAGTAGCTATGTTTCTGACAAAGAAAATCAGAGGAACCAATATTTTCAGAACCATCTTCTTTATGCCAAATCTGATTGGTGGTATTATTCTGGGTTATATCTGGCAGCTGCTGCTGAACGGTATCCTGACACATTTCCAGAGAACTCTGACCTATTCTTCTGTATATGGTTTCTGGGGACTGGTAATACTGATGTGCTGGCAGCAGATCGGATATATGATGATTATCTATATTTCCGGTATTCAGAATATTCCGGGAGAACTGATTGAAGCAGCCAAAATTGATGGCGCAAATAGCCGACAGATATTAAAAAATGTCACGATTCCGATGGTAATGCCATCTATCACGATCTGTACATTCCTGACATTGACGAACGGATTTAAACTTTTTGACCAGAACCTGGCGCTGACAGACGGAGCACCATCTAAAATGTCAGAAATGCTGGCGTTAAATATTTATAACACGTTTTATGGGCGTACCGGATATGAGGGCGTAGGGCAGGCAAAAGCAGTTCTGTTCTTTATTCTGGTAGCGGCAATTGCGATTACACAGAATATCCTTACCAGAACAAAGGAGGTGCAGCAGTAATGAATGTAAGAAAAGCAAAACATGGGACTTTATTGACGGTTCTGTTTACAATTATTTCGATTGCATATGTGTATCCTATTTTTCTGGTACTCATTAATTCTTTTAAGAAAAAAGCTTATATCAGCCGAGATCCATTCTCCATTCCACAGGGAAAAATATTTGTGGGACTGGATAATTATGTAAAAGGAATTCAGAAAACAGGATTTGTGCAGGCCTTTGGGCTGTCTCTGTTTATTACGATATGCTCTGTGGCTGTTATTATTCTCTGTACCTCTATGTGTGCATGGTATATCTGCAGAGTAAAAAATGCAGCAACCAATACAATTTACTATCTTTGCCTGTTTTCTATGATTGTACCGTTCCAGATGGTAATGTTTACATTGTCTAAAATCGCAAACATATTGCATCTGAACAATCCGGTTGGTATAATCGTTGTGTATTTGGGCTTTGGAGCCGGTCTTTCCGTCTTTATGTTTGTCGGTTTTGTAAAGTCCATACCGCTGGAAATAGAAGAAGCAGCAATGATTGATGGATGTACTCCGCTTCAGACCTTTTTCCAGGTGGTGCTTCCGATCCTGAAGCCAACCTGCATTACCGTAACGATTCTGCAGGCGATGTGGATCTGGAATGACTACCTCCTGCCATATCTGGTTCTGGACATCAAAAAGTATAAGACCATTCCGATTGCCGTTCAGTATCTGAAGGGCGGCTATGGTTCCGTAGATATGGGAGCTATGATGGGTGTTCTGGTGCTGGCAATCATTCCGATCATTATTTTCTACCTGTTCTGCCAGAGATATATTATCGAAGGCGTGGTAGCAGGAGCTGTCAAAGGTTAAAGAAACGAAAGAAAACCGATCCCGGCAGACTGAGATAAGAAGATATGTCTGTGGGAACGGTATGTCAGAAGTGAGGTCAGAACAATGGGAAATGTTACGATTAAAGATATTGCGCGGATATGCGGCGTAGGAGTCAGCACAGTCTCAAGAGCTATGAATAATCATCCGGATATCAATCAGGAAACAAAGGATATGATTATGCAGGCCATTGAACAGAATAACTATGTGCCAAATAACAGTGCGAGAAATCTGAAAAGAACAGATGCCAAGGCCATTGCTGTTCTGGTCAAGGGAATCAGTAATCCATTGTTTAACCGTATGATTAAAGTAATTGAGCAGATCACTCAGAAGGAAAAATACGAACTGGTTTTGCAGCATGTGGATGATAACCAGGATGAGGTCACAGTTGCCATTGAGCTGGAGAAAGAAAAAAGACTGCGTGGTATTGTCTTTCTGGGAGGTTACTTTTCTCATTCTGAAGAAAAACTCAAACAGATCTCTATTCCATTTGTTTTAAGCACGATTAAGCTGGAAGAAGAGGATGGACGACAGGAATACGCATCTATTTCGGTAGATGATATCAAGGAAAGTGAGCGGATTGTAGAATATCTGCTTCAAAATGGGCACCGTAAAATTGCAGTCATTGGTTCCAGAAAAGACGATGAAAGTATCGGCTGGCTGCGTCTGCAGGGATACCGCAGAGCACTGGAACGCTATCACGTAGAGGTAGATGAGGAGCTGATCTGCTATGTGCCTGGAAATCTGGCAACCTACAGTACGGAGGCCGGATATGAGATGACGGATCAGCTGCTGAAAAAGGGAAAGGCATTTACGGCTTTATTCGCCATGTCTGACAGCATGGCGGTGGGAGCCTGCAAAGCGATTCTGGATCATGGCGGCAGCATTCCGGATCAGTATTCAGTAGTGGGGTTTGATGGAATGGATGTGGCACAGTACTATAATCCTTCCATTACAACGATTCGACAGCCGGTAGAAGAAATGGCAGAAGCCACGATCTGTATGCTGTTGGAACTGATTCGTAAGAAAAACAAGAGCAGACATCTTGTTTTTGAAGGACAGCTGATTGAGGGACAGTCAGTAAGAAATATCACAGAATAAAACAAAAATGAAGGAGGAGCAGACGATGAGAGCAAGTGGAATATTGCTTCCGATCAGCAGTCTCCCATCAAAATACGGCATTGGATGTTTTTCTGAGAGTGCCTACCAGTTTGTGGATCAGCTAAAGGAAGCCGGACAGAAGTACTGGCAGATTCTGCCGCTGGGTCCAACCAGTTATGGTGATTCTCCTTATCAGTCTTTTTCCACTTTTGCAGGAAATCCTTATTTTATCAGTCTGGAAGAACTGATCGAAGAAGGAACTCTGACAAAACAAGAATGTGATCAGGCTGATTTTGGAAAAGATGAACGCCATGTGGACTATGGAAAGCTTTATAAAGCGAGGTTTCCGCTTCTGAGAAAAGCATATATGCGCAGCAAAATCAGTGAAAATCCAGAATTTCACCGGTTTATGGAAGAAAATGGATACTGGGTAAGAGATTATGCGATTTTTATGGCAGTGAAAGCCTTTTTCGGTGGAAAAAGCTGGGATCAGTGGCCGGAAGACATCCGTAAGAGATGGGGCTATGCCATGGATTATTACCAGAGAGAATTATATTATGAAATTGAATTTTATGAATACGTTCAATTCGTATTTCTGAAGCAATGGAACCGACTGAAAGAATATGCACATCAGAATGGAGTGCAGATTATTGGGGATATCCCAATCTATGTAGCCTATGACAGCGCAGATACCTGGGCGAATCCGGAACTGTTCCAGCTGGATGAGGAAAATCTGCCATCTGCAGTGGCAGGATGTCCGCCAGACGGTTTTGCAGCGGACGGGCAGCTGTGGGGGAATCCACTGTATCGGTGGGAATATCATCGTCAGACCGGATATGCATGGTGGGTAAGCCGCCTTGCTTACTGCTATCAGCTGTATGATATAGTTCGTATTGATCATTTCCGTGGATTTGATGAATATTTTTCGATTCCTTATGGAGATAAGACAGCACATAACGGCCATTGGGAAAAGGGGCCGGGAATTGAACTGTTCTGGCGTGTGAAGGAATGTCTGGGGGAAAAAGAAGTGATCGCTGAAGACCTGGGCTATGTGACAGATTCTGTCAGACAGCTGGTCAGAGATACCGGTTACCCAGGTATGAAGGTACTGGAGTTCGCATTTGATTCCAGAGATACCGGAAGTGCCAATGATTATTTACCGCATAATTATCCGGAAAACAGTGTTGTCTACACCGGAACCCATGACAATGAGACATTGACCGGATGGTTTGAAGGTATCTTGCCACAGGAGCGTCAGATGGTGCGTAATTATCTGAATAATCACAGGGACAGTGATAAAGAGATTTACTGGGATATGGTCTGTACGGCCATGCAGAGTGTATCAAAGCTGTGTGTGATCCCGATTCAGGATTATCTGGGATATGGCAACGAAGCCCGCATGAATCAGCCATCAACCCTGGGAGAAAACTGGAAGTGGCGGTTGAAAAAGGGAGAGCTGAGTGAAGAACTGATTCAGAAAATAAAAAATATTACGATGTGGTATGGAAGGTATTACGGATGAATGTAATTGATATGCATTGTGACACCATTGCACAGATTTATCGAGCCCAGCAGCATCATGAAGATCAGAGATTGCGATCAGGCAATCTCTGTGTTAATTTAGAGAAAATGCAAAAAGGCGGCTATCTTTTGCAAAACTTTGCCATGTTTATAGATAAGAGCGAGGAAAAGGATCCGCTGGAGACGGTGCTGGGGATGATCGACTGCTATGATCAGGAACTAAAGAAAAATGAGGATCTGATTGCACCGGTGTTTACTTATGAAGATATTCTGGAAAATCAAAAAAATCAGAAAATAAGTGCCATGCTGACGTTGGAAGAGGGATGCGTGGTAAAAGGAAATCTGTCTTTGTTGCGCACTTTTTACCGTCTGGGAGTACGTATGATCGCACTGACCTGGAACTTTGAAAATGAAATCGGCGTACCGAATCTGACGGTGGACGATCAGGGAAGACCGCAGTTCAGAAAGAGAAACGGGCAGGGACTGACGGAGTTTGGTATCGAGATGGTACAGGAGATGGAACGCCTGGGTATGATTGTGGATGTATCTCATTTGTCTGATGGTGGATTCTGGGATATTCTTCGCTATACGAAGAAACCATTTGTAGCCAGCCATTCAGATGCTGCAAAAGAGTGCAATGTCTGCAGAAATCTGACGGATGACATGATACGTGCCCTGTCAGAACGGGGCGGAGTTATGGGATTGAATTACTGTTGTGATTTTCTGACGGAAACGGAGAAACCGACAGCGTTATCTGTTGATACGTCATTCTTTCTGAATGAGACCGACCAGCAGGTGAAAGTCAGCCGGATCGAAGATATGATACGTCATGTAAAGCATATTGTTAACGTGGGTGGTATCGAAGTATGTGGACTGGGCAGCGATTTTGACGGAATCGATAATCCGGTGGAATTCGGGGATGCATCCGGGCTGCCACAGCTTTATGACGGACTGGTAAAGGCAGGATTTTCAGAAGACGATGCAGATCGTATTTTTTATAAAAACGTGATGCGGGTATATAGAGAAATATTGTAACTATTCCGAAGGTAGTATCCCGCGAGGTGTTTTGGCATGTTTTTTGCCAAAATCCCGAGACATACAAGGCAAAATGCCATCACCGAAGGTGATTTGGAATGCATTTTGACTCGTAACTGTGAGGGTACTGAACAGTTACGAAATATTGTAAAATCGAATGAGGAGAATCTATGAAAAAGAAATGGTGGCATGAAAAAGTAGCATATCAGATTTACCCGAAGAGTTTTTGTGATACCAACGGAGATGGTGTGGGGGATCTGAGAGGAATAATCAGCAAATTGGATTACCTGAAGGAGCTTGGCGTGGATCTGGTATGGATTTCTCCCATCTATTGTTCTCCGATGGCTGATCAGGGATATGATATTTCAGATTATTATAATATTGATCCATTATTTGGAAATATGGAAGACATGGATGAGCTGCTGGCAGAAGCGAAAAAGCGTAACATCGGAATTGTCATGGATCTGGTGGTGAACCACTGCTCGGATGAACATGAATGGTTCCGAAAAGCCTGCGAAGATCCAGATGGCAAATATGGAAAGTATTTTTATATAGAAGAAGTAAAAGATGGAAAGCTGCCATCCAACATCCGCAGCTATTTTGGTGGAAGCTGCTGGGAACCATTGCCAGGACATCCGGATAAGTATTACCTTCATCTGTTTCACAAGAAGCAGCCGGATCTGAACTGGGAGAATCCAGAGGTACGGGAGGAGATCTTTACCATGGTGAACTGGTGGCTGGAAAAAGGCCTGGCAGGATTCCGTATCGATGCTATCATCAATGTGAAAAAGTCTCTGCCATGGAAGAATTATCCGGCAGATCGTGATGATGGGCTGAGTTATGTGGGAAATATGTTAAAAGAAGTCAGCTGTCATGATTTCCTGACGGAGCTGCGAGACCGGACTTTTGCAAAGTATGATGCCTTTAGTGTAGGCGAGGTTTTTGATGAGCACGAAGATACACTGCCAGACTTTATTGGCGACGATGGATATTTTTCCACCATGTTTGATATGAGTACGGCGGTGTGCGGTGCCAGCGAGAAAGGCTGGTATGATCGGCCACACATCACGGCAAATGAATACCGTGATGCAGTATTTTTCAGCCAGAAGAAAGCCTGGAATGTGGGATTTTTGTCGAATATTATCGAGAATCACGATCAGCCAAGAGGGGTGAGCCACTATCTCCCTGATGGGGAAGTAAATGATACGTCCAAGAAGATGCTGGCAACGCTGCATTTTATGGTACGTGGGATTCCGTTTATTTATCAGGGACAGGAAATTGGTATGGAAAATGTGGATTTCACATCCATGGATCAGATCGATGATGTGATGACCCACGATGAATATCAGGTAGCACTGCGGGCTGGGCTGTCACCGGAGGAAGCACTGGAAGCAGTGAAGAAAATGAGCCGTGACAATGCCAGAGTGCCTTTTTCCTGGGATGCATCGGAATATGCCGGATTTACAACAGGAAAACCATGGTTGATGAACAATCCAGATTATACCAGAATCAATCTGGCATCTCAGAGACAGGATGAGCATTCTGTGTATCAGTATTACCGTCAGCTGATTCAGCTTCGGAAAAATCCGGAATACAAAGATACCATTGTATGGGGGAAAACGGTGCCGGTATATGCAGATCAGGACAACCTGATGGCCTTTTACCGTCAGGGAGAAGAGCAGACCCTGCTGGTGATTGCAAATTATCAGAAAGAGCCTCAGACCATCACTTTGGAAGCGGATGTAAAGAATGTGCTGCTGAATAACTGCGGAGAATTCAAACAGAAAGAAAAAGAATTACAGCTGGAAGGGTATCAGGCTGTTGTGCTGGAAATGCACTAAAATAGAAGATTTTGAACGGATAGGAACAGGGAGATCCTGACAGAATAGAAGCTGTCAGAATCTCCCTGTTTTGAAGTGATTTATTCTTTTGTTCTCGTATTAATGAACTGCAGTTTTGTCTTGGAGTACAGAATTTTCTGGCTGTGATACAGCCCAAAGTATCCGGATTCCAGATATCCGATACCGATGGACAGCAGGAAAAATGGCATACAGTCGAAGCCAAACAGCTCAAAGCTGAGGAACAGGCTGCTGATTGGACAGTTGGTCACACCGCAAAAGACAGAAACCATACCGCAGGCTGCAGCCAGAGATGGATCAAAACCGGTTAGCTGACCGAAGATGCATCCAAAGGTAGCACCCACAAACAGGGTAGGAACAATCTCACCGCCCTTGAAACCACAGCCAAGGGTGATGGCGGTAAAGATCATCTTCAACAGAAAAGCAGTGGGAACCACTTCCCCGGAGATTGCCTTTGTAATGATATTCATGCCGGTACCCAGATAGTCAGTAGTGTGAAGGAGCTTTACCAGCAGGATAATCAGCAGCGCACCGGAGACTACGCGGATCCATTCATTTGGTACATACTTCTGATACAGATGTTCTGTGCGGTGAAGGACAGCGCAGAATAAAATACTGACGGCTGCACAGAGTAAAGCGAGAATAATTACCAGCGTGATATTCTTTGCATCCATAGGAGTGCCAGTCGGAATAGTGAAGTGTTCTCCTTCCGCACCCACCAGAATAGCCATTTCCCTGGCAGTCAGTGCTGCGATAGAGCATGGAACCAGCGCAGCATATTGCATGATGCCGACACTGACGACTTCCATAGAAAAAACGGTAGCTGTCAGCGGGGTGCCGAACAATGCAGAGAAAGCGGCACTCATACCGCACATAATCATAATCTTCTGATCGTACTCATCCATTTTGAGCCATTTGCCAAGGGTACCACCGATACTGCCTCCCAGCTGCAGGGCAGCTCCCTCTCTTCCGGCAGAACCACCAAAGGCGTGAGTCAGCACAGTGGAGACCATGATGAGTGGAGCCATACGCAGAGGAACATATTTTCCACCAGAGATACCTTCCAGTACTCTGTTTGTTCCAGATCTGGAAGGATCTAATCTATACATGGCTACGATGGCGAGGCCGGCAACAGGCAGCAGATACAGCATCCATGGATGTGTGATACGAAATCCGGTTACAATGGTGATACAGCGGGCAAAGCCTCCTCCGATCAGTCCAAGCACCACACCGGCAGCTCCGGCCAGAACGATCCACCGCAGCAGAATGCCGATCCTGGCAAGACATTTCCAGATTCCTTCTTTTAAAAGACTGAATAGTTTATCTGTAGTGATATTCATAACAATTCTCTCCCATAGTTTTGTAGAGGACCTGAAAAACAACAGAACCCATCTTTTTCAGTATAATGAAAAGAAAGTATTTCTGCAATAAGAAGAGAAGAAAAAATGTGTATGCCTTGCGGAAGATGTGTGGGTTTGATAAAATGTAGAAAGCCGATGGGTTAGATCATACGAAAGAGGGCTGACATGGAAAGTATTTTAGTAAAAATTCAGGATACAGTAGCAAAGTACGCAGATGTGTTATCGAAGATTTCCCGTGTGGATGTGGAAGTGGTGGATAATCGTCTGTATCGTGTGGCAGGGACAGGGATGTTCAGTGAACTGGTGAATCAGGATATGTCAGCAGAGGGATATGTATATCGACAGGTGCTGAAAACCGGGCGGCGTCAGATCATTTATTCTCCAGGGCGGGAACTGATCTGTCAGAACTGCCCATATTGCAATATTTGCCAGGAAGAGATCGAGATCTCCATGCCAGTACGTATGGGGATGGAGATTATCGGGATCATTGGCCTGGTCGGCAGCAGTCGGGAACAGAAAGAACGAATCCTGGAGGATGAGCAGCTTTATCTGGAATTTTTGGAGCAGATTGCGGATTTTATTTCAACCAAAGCCAGGGAATATCGTGAGCTGGATAACAAGAACCGGCTGCTGGATACACTGGATTGCACGATCGGATATATTGATCAGGGAATTGTCATTATCGGGGATGACCATGTGATCACCACGTCCAATGAATCAGCGAAAAAGCAGCTGGAACTGGATATGCCGGAAGGAACCTATGTGGAGATCGAGGCAACCGGTGACCGCATGAATTACCAGAATGAATATAAAATGAAAGTTGGGGACAGGGAGTTCTCGATCATGGGACATCTTTATGACTTGCCACAAAAAAAAGGCAGGTATGCCAAACTGCTTCTGTTTGAGAACAGTAAAGCCATTCAGAAAAAGTATTATGAAATGACTTCCACGGTTCATACACTGGACTGCAGCAATATTATCGGTGACAGTGAGGGAACACAGAGGATGAAGCGGGAGATCATGCAGGTGGCTCAGAGCAGTTCTACCGTGCTGATTACCGGTGAGAGTGGTACGGGAAAAGAGATGGTGGCGACAGCGATCTGGAATGCAAGTAATCGTCGTACCGGAAGATTTGTAGCGATTAACTGTGCAGCGATTCCGGAGGCCCTGCTGGAATCTGAACTGTTTGGTTATGTAAAGGGAGCCTTTACCGGAGCGGATCCTCATGGTCGAATCGGAAAGTTCGAGCTGGCCAATAAAGGTGTGATTTTCCTGGATGAGATCGGAGATATGCCGCTGTATCTGCAGGCGAAGCTTCTGCGTGTGCTGCAGGAGCGGAAGATCACCCGAATTGGTTCCAATCAGGTGATTCCCATTGATGTGCGGATCCTGGCAGCAACCAATCGAGATCTGAGGGAGATGATTCGGGAAAAGAAGTTCCGGGAGGATCTCTATTATCGGTTGAACGTCATCCCATTAGAGATAGCACCGTTAAGAGAGCGTATTGAGGATATTCCACCGCTGGCAGAGCATTTTGCCACTCATTATGCAAAGCTTTTTCAGAAATATTTCTGGAAGATTACGGAGCCGGTGCTGGATTGTCTGAGACAGTATCCATGGCCTGGCAATGTGCGAGAGTTGGAGAATGTGGTGGAATTCATGGTGAATATGATGGGAACGGATGGAGTGCTGGATGAAAAGACCCTGCCGCGGGAAGTAAGAGAGCGGGGAGGAAAAAGTGAGGAGAACAACAGCTCATCAGATGGAGAAGAGGACGAAAGAACAGTACATTCTGAGACTGGGCGTGGGCCAGAAGAAGTGTTGACCTTAAAAGAACTGGAACAGAGAGCTATTCATCAGGCTATTGCCCGATATGGAGACACCACCCAGGGGAAAAAAGAAGCGGCCAGACAGCTGGGCATCGGACTTGCCACCCTGTACCGAAAAATTGGAGAATGAAGCCAAGGGGGACGGAGAGCCAGAAAACACCGTCCCCATTGGCTTCTCAGAATGAGAAAAAATGAACGGAATTCTCATTCTGAGAATGAATAATTCCCAAAATGAGAAAAAAAGCGAATAGAAAAGAGAATATAAGAACCGAAAAAGATTCATATAAAAAACCAGGTGATGAAAAAGCCTTGTATTTCATGGATCTTTTTTATTTTTTTAAATTTTTTATTCTTTTTTTAGAAACGGGAACGGAACTTGCTATATAGATAGACAGAAAGCAAAAATACCAGATAAATAAATCTGGTACGAAAGAAAGGAAGGAACGCATGAAAGAATCATTTAAGATGGTGACACGGAAGCATGAAAAGAACAGCGGATGTGACCTGAAATTATTCAGCAAAGAGTCTGCTGATAAAATCCGTGAATTTCACAAAAGCTTTCCAGTATATGCACCGACACCACTGGCACATCTGGAAGAGACTGCAAAATGCCTTGGATTAAAAGATGTATATGTAAAGGATGAATCCTGGAGATTTGGATTAAATGCATTTAAGGTGCTGGGCGGAAGCTATGCAATCGGAAATTATCTGGCAGGTCGTCTGGGAAAAGATATTTCAGAAGTAAATTATGAAACCCTGATTTCTGATGAGACAAGAAAAGAACTGGGAGATATCACTTTTGTAACTGCTACCGATGGTAATCACGGAAGAGGTGTGGCTTGGACAGCCAATCAGTTCAAGCAGAAATCAGTTGTATATATGCCAAAGGGCAGCGCACTGGAACGTCTGAACAACATCAGGGCAGAGGGTGCAGAAGCAAGTATCACAGATCTGAACTATGACGAAGCCGTTCGTCTGGCTAACAGCCAGGCAGAGCAGAAGGGTTGGGTAATGGTACAGGATACTGCATGGGAAGGATATGAAGATATTCCGACCTGGATCATGCAGGGGTACGGAACCATGGGACTGGAAGCACAGGAACAGCTTCCTGAGAAACCGACTCACATCTTCCTTCAGGCGGGTGTTGGATCCATGGCCGGAGCAGTAACCGGATTATTCTCCGCAATCTATGGTGAAGACAGACCGGTGATTACCATTGTAGAACCGAACAAGGCAGACTGCCTGTATCGTACCGCAGAAGCAAATGACGGCGAACGTCATTTTGTAACCGGTGATATGAACACCATCATGGCAGGTCTTGCATGTGGCGAACCTTGCAGTATCGGATGGAAGATCCTTTCCGATTACGCAGATCACTTTATTTCCTGCCCGGACTATGTGGCAGCAAAGGGAATGCGTATTCTTGGTAATCCGGCAAAAGGAGATGACCGTGTGATCTCCGGAGAAAGTGGAGCAGCAGCATTCGGATGCGTGGCAGAGATCATGACCAATCCGGAACTGGCAGATCTGAAGAAAGAACTTGGCCTTGATGAAAACTCCCGCGTACTGTTCTTCAGCACAGAAGGGGATACCGATCAGGAAAACTATAAAGCAATTGTTTGGGATGGAAAATATCCAAGTACTCACGAAAACTAATCATATAAAAAAGGCACAGGAAAAGGAGGACATTATGTTAAACAAAGAAAGACAGGAAGAAGTAGTAGAATTATGTCAGCATCTGATCCAGAAGCAGAGCTATTCCGGACATGAAGACGGTGTGGCGGGAGTACTGGAAGAACAGTTAAAGAAAAAAGGATTTGATTCTGTAACCGTAGACAAATACGGAAATGTCATCGGATGTATCAAAGGTAACCGTCCAGGTAAAAAGATCCTGTTTGACGGACATATCGATACCGTACCGGTAACAGATGAAACAGAATGGCAGTACCCGCCTTTCGCAGCTGAGATCCATGATGGAAAGATCTACGGAAGAGGAACCAGTGACATGAAGGGTGCCGTAGCAGGATTTGTAACTGCTGCAGCTGCATTTGCAGAAGACACGAAGAAAGATTTCGCAGGAGAAATCTATGTAGCAGGTGTGGTTCATGAAGAATGCTTTGAAGGTGTGGCAGCCCGCGAAATCAGCAGTTTTGTAAAACCGGATTACGTAGTGATCGGGGAAGCTTCTCAGCTGAATATCAAGATCGGACAGAGAGGACGTGGAGAAATCGTTCTGGAAACATTCGGAAAACCTTGCCATTCTGCAAATCCGGAAAAAGGTATCAACGCAGTATATAAGATGGCAAAGGTGATCGAAGCAATCCGTACTCTGGAGCCGACACATCACCCGGTACTGGGCGATGGTATTCTGGAGCTGACCGATATTAAGTCTGCGCCATACCCAGGAGCATCTGTAGTACCAGAATACTGCCGTGCTACGTATGACAGACGTCTGCTGGTTGGCGAAACAAAAGAAAGTGTTCTGGCACCGATTCAGGCACTGTTGGACAAGCTGATGGCTGAAGACCCTCAGTTAAAAGCAAAAGTTTCCTACGCAGTTGGTAAAGAACAGTGCTACACAGGAAATGAAATCACAGGCGAGAGATTCTTCCCAGGATGGCTGTATGATGAAAAAGATGCATTCGTACAGGATGTAAAGAAGGAACTGGAAGGAATGGGATACACACCGGAAATCACACAGTATAACTTCTGTACAAACGGAAGCCATTACGCAGGGGAAGCCGGAATCAAGACCTTTGGCCTTGGACCATCCAAAGAAAATCTGGCACATACGGTAAACGAATATATCGAAATCGACCAGCTGACCAAAGTAACAGACTGCTACTACGGAGTCATGAAAGCACTGTTAAAATAAGTATTGGGGATTTTGATCAGGAGAAGGGATTATAGACATGAGTGGAAAACAGACAACAGCGTTAATTATTATCTTTATTTACATGGCACTGACCATTGTATTAGGTCTGGTAGTGTCCAAAAGAAAAGCAGCAAAGCAGGCAAAACAGAGTAACGAAGATTTCCTGATGGCAGGAAAGTCCTTAGGACCTCTGGTACTGGCAGGTACCTTATTCGCAGCAAATACCGGTGGTGCAAGTACAACCGGTATTGCAACCAATGTTTACAGCTATGGTATTTCCGCATGCTGGTATGTAATTGCAGCCGGAATCGGATTTGTACTGGTATCTTTTATTGCACCATATTTCCGTAAAGCACAGGCAAGCACCGTACCACAGATTATCGGAAAACGTTACGGAAAAGCTTCCCACATTTTTACCGCATTTACTTCTATCGCAGCTCTGTTCATGGCAACAGGAGCACAGATTATTGCAACAGCATCTATCATTAACGTAGTAACCGGACTGGATTTCCGTACCGCAGCCATCGTGATTACGATCGTAGTTATCATTTACACCATGGTAGGTGGATTCCAGTCAGTAGCAGCAGCAAACCTGATGCACGTAATTGTAATTACGGTTGGTATGGCAGTAGCTATGTTTGTTATGCTTGGCAACCAGCAGGTAGGCGGCTTTGCAGGACTGTTTGCAAAAGCAAAAACAGTGACAGATTCTACAGGAGCTTCTCTGGATCTGCTTAGTATGACAAAGATTGGTGTACCTACTGTAATTGGTTACATCGCAATGTATTTTATGACATTCCCTACCGGACAGGAAATTGTTCAGACATACTGTTCTGCAAAAGATGGAAAATCCGCAAAGTTTGGTTCCCTGATCGCAGGTGTTCTGTCTGCTGTATACGCAATTGTGCCTGCAATCATCGGTCTGATGGCTTATGTATGTATCGATGGATATGCAAGTGGCCCACAGAAAAATGCACTGGCAGATGCAACTATGAATTTTGCACCGGCAGTGGTAGCAGGTATCGTACTGGCAGCAGTCGTAGCAGCAACTATGAGTTCTGCATCCGGTAACATGATCGGTACAGCAACGATGTTCACAAATGACGTGTTCCGCCCATATATCAACGGTGGAAAACAGGATGATGCAAAAGAAATCTGGATCTCCAGAATCGTTATGGTAATCGTCGGAGGCGTAGGTCTGATCGTAGCGTTAACCGCATCCAATATCATCAGCGTTATGATGGGTGCATTCGCACTGAGAAGTGCAGGTCCGTTCGCTGCATTTATCTGTGGTCTGTTCTACAAGAACGTAACACAGAGAGCAGGATTTATCTCTATCGTATCCGGAACAATCGTAGCAGCTATCTGGATTTATGTTTTACATACACCATGGGGATTAAGCGCAATGGTTCCTGGTGGTATCGTAGCACTGATCGTAATCTTTGTAGTATCAGCAATTGAAAGAAGTATGGGCGTTGCACCAGCTCCGGAAATTGAACTGGAAGAAGATTAAACAGTACCTGACTGTCTGCGGATCAGAAATAGGATCTGCAGACAGCTGAATAGAAGGTTTGTCAGAAAGGAATGGGTGAAACAAATGAAAAAATTAATCAAAGGCGGCAGAGTAGTAGACGGAACAAAAAAACCAGCTTATGCAGCCGATGTATTGGTGGAAAATGACAAGATCGTAAAAATAGGTAATATTGACACAACAGAAGATATGGAAGTGATTGATGCAACAGGGCTGGTAGTAGCTCCTGGATTCATCGATACACACAGCCACAGTGATCTTCAGATTCTGGTAGATCCGGAAGTAAGACCTAAGATCATGCAGGGTATCACTACAGAAGTACTGGGACAGGATGGTATCTCTATGGCACCACTCCCACCACAGTATATCAGTCCATGGAGAAAGAATCTGGCCGGACTGGATGGAGACAGCGATGAGATCGACTGGAACTATCAGACGACAGAAGGATATCTGAAGATGCTGGAGCATGTAAAACCAGGATTAAACGAATGTTATCTGGTTCCTCACGGAAATATCCGTATGGAAGCAATGGGACTGGAAAACCGCCTTCCAAATGAAGAAGAACTGGAAAAAATGCGTCAGATTACCAGAAGAGAAATGGAAGCCGGAGCAATCGGCTTATCTACAGGTCTGATCTATATGCCATGTGCATATTCCGAGTCCAAAGAGATTATCGAAATGTGTAAAGTCGTAGCAGAATATGACGGAAGATTTGTCATCCATCAGAGAAGTGAAGCAGATACGATTCTGGATTCCATGGAAGAAGTAATCAAAATCGGAAGAGAATCCGGCGTGAAGATTCATTACTCACACTTCAAAGTATGTGGTAAGAAAAACTGGGATAAGATCGATGATGTGGTACGTCTCCTGGAAACAGCAGAAAAAGAAGGAATTGATGTATCCTTTGACCAGTATCCATATGTGGCAGGAAGTACCATGCTTGGCGTAATTCTTCCACCTTGGGTACATGATGGCGGAACAGACAAGGTTCTGGAACGTCTGGCTGATAAAGAACTTCGTAAGAAAATGGTTTACGATATTGAACATGGCATTCCTGGATGGGATAACTTCGTAGAATTTGCAGGTCTGGATAAGATTTTTGTAACCAGTGTAAAGACAGAGAAGAATCAGGATGCAGTAGGCTTAAGCCTGACACAGCTGGGAGAGCTTCGCGGAAAAGATCCATATGATGCAACCTTTGATCTACTGTATGAAGAAGAAAATGCAGTTGGTATGGTAGACTTCTACGGAACAGAAGAACATGTACAGCTGTTCATGAAACGTCCGGAAATGAATGCCTGCACAGATGGTCTGCTTGGCGGCAAACCTCATCCTCGTGTATATGGTGCATTCCCGAGAATCCTGGGAAAATATGTGCGTGAAGACAAGGCTCTGTCACTGGAAGAAGCTGTATACAAGATGACAAAGAAACCGGCAACAGCATTTAACATGACAGACCGTGGAGAAATCCGTGAAGGCGCTTATGCAGACATCTGTATTTTCAATCCTGATACCATCATTGACAAAGGAACCTTTACCGATCCGATTCAGTATCCGGAAGGAATTGAATATGTAATGGTAAATGGTGAACTGGCAGTGAAGCACGGAGAACATACCGGAGTAAGAAACGGATCTGTTCTGAAAAAGAAAGGAAAAGAGGTAGTAAAATAATGGCAAAAGAGATTATCGCAACAACCAATGCTCCTGGAGCAGTTGGACCATATGTACAGGCAGTGAAAGTAAACGGGATGGTATATTGTTCCGGACAGCTGGGAATTGACCCTGCTGTTGGAAAAATGCCGGAAGGCGTAGAAGCACAGGCACACTGCTCTATGAAAAACATGGGAGCAATCCTGAAAGAAGCAGGAAGTGATTACAGCAAGATTGTAAAGACCACCATCTTCCTGGCAGACATGAATGATTTTGCAAAAGTAAATGAAATCTACAAATCATACTTTGGTGAAGAATATCCTGCACGTTCCTGTGTACAGGTAGCAAAGCTTCCACTGGGCGGACTGGTAGAAGTAGAATGCATCGCTTACGTATAAAAAGCAATTATCTGACAGTTATCTATATACACTCTCAAAAAAAGCCAGTTCCGGTGATGAAAATCATCGGAACCGGCTTTTTTAGCTGCCGGATCATATTCAAATAGTGTAATAATCTGTTCCGTGTTATTTCCCGTAAAATCTGCGTCCGCTCATGGCAGGAATTTGCATGGCAGTACGATACCTGGTGACCAGACGTTTGGAGACATTCATTCCCTCTGCGGCCAGCAGATCAGAGATCTTCTGATCTGAGTATGGGTGAGATTTATCTTCTTTTTCAATAAAATCACGGATTTTATTTTTTACTTCATCTTTCTGATCCATTCCCTGTACAAAAAAATAAGAAAGGGGAAATATTCCATACTGACACTGCAGATATTTGTCACGGGCAGCACGGCTGATGACAGATTCATGAACTCCCAGTATGGATGCGGCAGTAGTCTGAAGAAACGTGTGCAGATGACCTGGACCATGTAAAAAGAAATCCTGCTGATGCTCCACGATCAGCTTTCCAAGAGAAAGCAAAGTACCGGACCGCTGGCGGATACCGGACTGAATCTGTTCCAGTTCTTCTTTCTTTTTCCTCAGATACCGGGCAGTATCTTCCGTTCCCCCCTCTTTTAACAGCTCCAGATAATAGGAATTCATGCGAAGCGCAGGGATAGAAGAATCATTTAGCAGAATATCAAAGTACCCGTCAAATCGGATAATGACCAGCTCCGGGCGGATGTATGGCATATAATGACGGTCACCAAAGGAAGAGCCTGGCTTGGGATTCAGAGAGCGGATCAGACTGCAGGCTTCCAGTACCTCTTTTTGTGGCCGATGCAGGGCACGGGCCATAGCCGGGATCTGATTCTTCCCCAGCAGATCAAGATAGTCCTGAACAATCCGCAGAGCCAGCGCCTGATCCGGGGCAATTTTTTTCAACTGAATGGACAGACATTCTCCTAATGTCCTGGCACCAACGCCATCCGGTTCCAGAGTCTGCAAAAGGGCAAGCGCTTCCGCTGCTTCCGTAAGAGAACAGTGGCAGACGCTGGCAATCTCTTCTAACGGCGTGGACAGATAGCCATTGTTCTCCAGACTCTGAATCAGAAAATGCAAAATACGAACCTTTTCATCTGGGAGATCCAGCCCGTTGACCTGAAGAAGCAGAGATTCTTCCAGTGTTTCTGTCATGGCGGTATCCAGATTCCAGGGATCAGATGCTTCCTGCCGTTCCTGCTTTTCATAGACCCGGTTCTGTTCATCCAGTGCATTCAGCCATTCCTTTTTCCGTATATCTTCTTCCGGTGGCTCTTCAAAATCCAGCAGAGGATTCTCCAGTGCCAGATTCTGCAGATATACTTCCAGTTCCATATTATTCATCTGTAAAATCTCAGAAGACTGAATCATCTGGTGAGTGATTGTCTGCTTCAGAGATGGTCGTAATTCCATATTCATAATCAATGCTCCTGTAGAAAAAACATATTGTCTGTTCTTATAGTATTGTAACACTTCTGCCCATAGAGTGCCAGCAGTTATCGGTACATTACAGTGGAATGAAAAAGTGATTTTTTTGTGAATTCATCAGATATTCACACCTTTTCAGGCGAAAGAATGTTATAATACCCACAGACCAAAACAGAGCCTGTTTCAAACCATGGGATAAGGCATGAAAAAGAAAAGGAGCAGACATATGAAAAACAAAAAAAGATGGATGGTATTATTGACAGCAGGAGTATTGACGATAAATGGAATGGCTGTGACAGCTGTGGCAGAAGATACCACAGAAAATACAACAGAAGAAAGTACGGAAGGCTTAACTGTTGATCCGGATGAAGCGGGAGTTACTATGGTGCCGGCCGGGGATTCAGATACTGCAGTATTTGCAGAAGATGGGACACCAGTCAGCAAAACAGCAAAGGCCGGTGAAATGGGATTCCAGGTACAGGATGAATATGAATTCCCTTATATGGGGCTGAACTTTACCCTTCCGGATACTTTGAAAGAGCAGATGGATAGTTCGGATGTACTTATGATGACAGCAGAAGAGTGGACAGAGGATATGAGCGGTCTGGAGTATGCTTTTCTGCATTGGAATAAGTTGACAGATGAACAGAAAGAGGAAGATGTGAATCTGCTGGGAACTGGATATGATGAGTGGCTGGCCAGTATAGAACGTGTTGGCACACTGGGCGTGTATAGTACGGATGTGACAGATAAGCTGGATGAAATCACCGGCTGTACAGAACACAAAGAGCTGGGAACCAGTGCAGACGGAAAGTTCAAATATTATCTCAGTACCAATAAAGATGCAGACAAGGATCTGACAGATGAGATAGAACAGATCAAGACTACGCTTACAGATATGACTCCGTTTAACAATCAGCAATCGGCGTTCGACCTGCCTGTAGAAGGCGCTAATCTGGATGCAGAAAATGTAGGCACGTTTGAGACTGCCGATATTAATGGAAATACGTATACAGAATCCGTATTCAGTGACTATGATCTGACTCTTGTGAATGCATTTACGACCTGGTGTTCCCCATGTGTCAATGAAATGCCGGAACTGGAGCAGCTGTATCAGGATATGAAAGATCAGGGGGTTGGAGTAGTCGGAATGATCATTGATGCTGTCGATGAAGAAGGAAATACGGACGAAGCTGTGCTGGAAAAGGCAAAAGTATTACAGGAAAAGACAGGTGTGACCTATCCGCTGCTGATCCCGGATGCCGGAAAGCTGAACGGACGTATTCAGGGCTTACAGTCTTTCCCGGAATCTTTCTTTGTGGATAAGGATGGCAATATTGTAAGTGACCCGATTATGGGAAGTAATGATCTGGAAGGGTGGAAAGCTGCGGTAGAAGAACAGCTGAAAGAACTGCAGACCAATCAGTAACTGCCACAGCAGAGGAACAGGAGTATCTATGAAAAAACTGACACAATCAAGAGGAACCGGACTTGCACTGGCAGCGGTGGGCGTCCTGATGATGGCATTTGGAATATACCGTGGAGAAATGATGGTGGTTCTGACAAAAGCTGTAAATATTTGCATGGAGTGTATTGGAATTGGATAAGAACACAAAGATAAAAAACTGGCCGCGCCATACGATTCAGACAGTATGGGCGGCGTTGACGAACTCGCATGTATCTGGTTTTGTAACCGGGAAAATATATACGGGAAAAATGAAAAATGTATGTGTACCTGGTCTGAATTGCTATTCCTGTCCAGGTGCGACGGGAGCCTGTCCCATTGGATCGCTTCAGGCAGTTATTGGAAGCTGGAACTTTAAATTTGCTTATTATGTAGTGGGATTTCTGATTTTTGTGGGAGCACTGCTTGGAAGACTGGTCTGTGGTTTCCTGTGTCCATTTGGACTGATTCAGGATCTGTTGAATAAGATCCCGTTTCCGAAAAAGATTCGGACATTTCGTGGGGATAATGTACTGAGAAAGTTGAAATATGTGATTTTTCTGGTATTTGTCATCATCCTGCCAATGTTTGTGACCGATATCATGGGACAGGGAGCACCATATTTCTGTAAGCTGATCTGTCCGGCCGGAACACTGGAAGGGGGACTGCCACTGGTGTTGCTGAATAAGGCTATGCGTGGTGCAATCGGATGGCTGTATATATGGAAAAATGCAATTCTGATTGTGACAATTGTGTTGTCTGTGATCATTTATCGACCATTTTGCAGATACATTTGTCCACTGGGGGCATTTTACTCCATTTTCAATAAGGTATCCGTTTATCGTTATCATGTAGATATGGAAAAATGCGTTCATTGTGGAAAATGCGCAAAAGTCTGTCAGATGGAAGTGAATCCGGTGGAAGATGCGAACAGCTTAGAATGTATCCGTTGCGGACGCTGCAGACAGGCATGCCCGGTACAGGCAATCAGTTGCGGATTACGAAAGCAGTGATAATAAAAAAGTATAGTAAAAGCGCCGGCTTATGCCAGTGTCGTTTGGATAAGAATGACATTTGGTTTATGCCGGTGCTTTTTTCTTTATTGAGGTAATAATGACTGAAAACAGAAGCAGCAGTCCGGAAGATTATGTAAAAGAGAAGGGAAGAATTTTCTTGTGTGCAGCAGAATGTGGGAGTATAATAAAAGCAGTATTTTCGCATAAGTTTAAAAACTGTAATAGAACGATCGGCAAAGCAGACGAAAGTCTGCGACGCAAAGCTACAGGGCCTGTAAAATGGCAGCCAGTTACATGAAATGATGTGCACTGTCTGTTTGACAGTGTTTTTTTATGATGTAATACTGGTTGATTTTGATCAGGTGACAGGAGCATCATAAAGAACACAACGCCTGGTGAAAACAGAGTTTTGGAGAAAAGAATATGTATAATAGCAGAAAAAAGTTAACCACATTATGTGCAGCTATATTTGTGACCCTGGGAATATGGATGATATTGTCAGTATGTTGCCGGGCTGCTGAGACGAATAATGATGAAAAACAGCTACAGACAACGGAGCCAAAGCTGATTCGTGTCGGTTCATTTGAAGACACCTTTAATTATGTCGATAAAAACGGTGTCAGACGAGGATTTGGCTATGAACTTATGCAGGCTCTCAGTGGCTACGCCGGATGGAAATTTGAGTATGTGAAATGTGACTGGTCCAACTGTTTCGATAAGCTTGAAAACGGTGAGATTGATGTCATGGGAGATATTTCTTACACGGATGAACGTGCTGAAAAGATGCTTTTTTCAGAGGAACCAATGGGAGAAGAAAAATATATTCTTTATGCAGATTTGTCAAATATGGATATTGTGACATCTGATTTCGGGTCACTGGATGGGAAACGTGTAGGCGTGCTTTTAGGTACAGAGCCAGAAATCATGCTGACAGAATGGGAAAATAAGAATGGCATACATACAGAGCATGTGAATGTGTATAATAATGGCGATGTCGAAAAGAAATTAGCGAATCATGAGATTGATTGTTTTGTATCTCTGGAGGAATCCATCTGGTCTGAACAGGGAATATCATCTGTAGCCACGATTGGTAAATCCGGCATATATTTTGCAATAAACAAAGAGCGCAGTGATATCAAAAAGGAACTGGACTGGGCTATGCGTCAGTTGGAACAAGACAGTCCTTTTTTTCAGGCAGACCTGTATAAGAAGTATTTTACCCTTGATTATAATCAGATTCTTACAGGCGAAGAAATATCCTGGCTGGAAGAACATGGTGGCATCCGGGCAGGATTTTTAAGCACTGATTCTGCAATCTTTTCCATAGATGAAGAGACTGGAAAACTCACCGGTACGCTGGCAGAATATATTTCCTATGCCAAAGATTGCCTGGGGAATCAGACACTGAAATTTAACATACAGGAATATGAAGATTACAACGAAATGCTTCTGGCGCTGCGGGAACATGAAATTGATATGATTTTTTATGCCAGCAGGAATCCAGATCTGGCAGAAGAAAAAGGATATGCACTTACAAATACAGCCTGGACCTACAGTCTGATGGCGATAACGGATGAGAAAAATTTTGATGAGAATAATGTGTATACCGTAGCTGTGCCTAAGGAAAAAGACGCCTTAAAACAGCATATTGCGTTCAGTTATCCTCAATGGAAGCTTGTAGATTGTGATTCGTTTGATGATGCGACAGACATGGTCATAAATGAAAAAGCAGACTGTTTCCTCATGGGAGCAAGTCAGGCGATGATATATGATAACAGTCAAAATTTCAAGAGTGTTCCACTTACGAAAACAATGGAGGCATGCTTTGCAGTAAGAAGTGGAGAGGGACATCTTTTATCGATACTGAATAAAACCTTAAAGGCCATGCCGTCTGACATGCTTACAAGTGCACTTGCGATCTATGACAGTACAGCAGATAAGGTGACATTTTTTGATTTTGTAAAGGACAATATGCCGGCTTTTTTTGTCACGGCAGGATGTTTTGCATTTGGCATCATTGGCATTATTCTGGTACTTTTACGGAAGGCAAGAAAAGCAGAAGCTGTCGCAAAGCTTGCGGCAAATGACACACAAAAGCTTAATGATAAGCTGGAGATTGCTCTGAAAAAAGCAGAAGATGCCAGTCTCGCAAAGACAAATTTTCTGAATAATATGTCTCATGATATTCGTACACCAATGAATGTTATTCTGGGATATAATCACCTGATGAAGGCAGAACTGACAGATTCGAAGCTGCTTGATTATCAGAAAAAAATAGAGCAGTCAGGAAATCTTTTGTTATCTATTATCAACAATGTTCTGGATATGGCTCGCATCGAGAGTGGCAAGATGGAAATTGATGAGAATGTTGAAAGAATGGGTGATATATTAGAAGAAATTGATGGAGTGTTCGCAACTGCTGCAAAAGAAAAAAATATACAGCTTAAGAGCGAAATGTACGTGACACATAAGAATATCGTGTGTGACGGTACAAAAGTCAGAGAAATTATGATCAATCTTGTGAGTAATGCACTCAAGTATACTCCTGATGGTGGAACTGTGACAATTAAAATCCAGGAGCTTCCGGGAGATAAAGAGGGGTATATAAAGATAAAAACAGAAGTGTCTGACACAGGAATTGGTATGAGCAAAGATTATATTCCAATCATGTTTGATTCATTTAGTCGTGAACGCAACACGACAATCGGAAAAATCGGTGGGACAGGACTTGGCATGTCTATCGTAAAGAGACTGGTTGATATGATGGGTGGAACGATCGAAGTGAATAGTGAACTTGGAAAAGGAAGTTGTTTCACTGTGATTCTTCAATACAGACTTGCAGATGACAGCTATTATGAGAAAAAATCAAGTCCAAAACATATTGTATCGCAAAAAGTGTTAAAAGGGAAACGGATTTTGCTTGCAGAGGATAATGAGCTGAACGCAGAGATTACAACAACTATTTTAGAGAATGAAGGGCTGCTGATTGACCGGGTTGCGGATGGTGTACAGTGCGTAGATAAGATGGATCAGATGCCTGTCGGGACATATGATTTGATTCTTATGGATATTCAGATGCCGAATATGGATGGATATCAGGCAACAAAACTGATCCGTCAGTTCGCTGATAAAGAAAAGGCTAATATTCCAATTATTGCAATGACTGCCAATGCATTCGAAGAAGATAAGAGAAATGCTCTTGCAGCCGGAATGAATGGTCATATGGCAAAACCAGTTCACGTTGATAAGCTGTTGCTTATCCTGGCGGAAAGTATGAGGGAACACATTGAGGGCTGCCCCCCTTTTTAGGATTCGGTATTCAATTTGAGTGTTTGTAAATGTATAATAGTAATAATGCCTAAAAGCAGAAAGTGTATTTTGGTAAAAACTGCTTTTGAAATAAAAATCAACTGATTTTATAATAAAAATGAATCTATAAAATGAAACTCAGGAGGAACCAGATATGCATGAATATGAAATCTTTATAGAAGAAATAAATCCGTGTGGAGGAGAAAAACACAGTAATAAAACTTTGATTGAGGCAGAAGCATCCAGTCCGGAAGCATATGTAAAAGAAAATGGAAGATATCCGGTTCTGGAAACTACGCGTAATGAAAGTGGTGATATAGTAATAGTAACGGGAGATAATAACGGTTCTTTTGTACGTTATACATTTACAGAATAAATGATTTTTACTCATAATTTGGCTATCCTGATAAAATTTGCTGCTTTCCTGTTGTCGGAGCGGTGGTAAATTTTGTTTGACTTTTTGAAAAACAGGAAATATAATGACAACGAACGAGTAGCAAGTAAGCGTAAATCCAGTTTACCGGCTGCTCGTTTTTCATTTGTTAAAATATAATATTGCCATAAAAAAGTGTGTAGCCTGTCAGCGTAAGTCCAGCTTATATGACAGGGTGCGCACTTTTTTTGTGCGAAAAAAGAGAGGAGTTAAAACAAAATGGCAGAAAGTAACAAGATGAAAGAGATGCCGGTGAATAAGCTGATGATCCAAATGGGAATCCCGATGATCTTATCCATGGCATTACAGGCGGTCTATAACATTGTGGACAGTGCATTTGTAGGAAATATGAGAGTGGGCAGTGAAGCGGCATTAAATGCGCTGACCCTGGTATTCCCGGTGCAGATGCTTATGGTTGCGATGGGAGTCGGAACCGGTGTGGGAACGAATACCCTTCTTGCAAGGACACTTGGACAGGGAAACAGTAAAAAAGCTGCAAAGGTTGCAGGCAACAGTCTGTTTCTGGGCGTAATTATTTATGTAGTTTGTCTGTTGTTTGGAATTTTTGGAGTGAAAGCATATATTTCATCTCAGACAGTTGATGCAGAAGTACTCGAAATGGGAGTCAGTTATCTGAGAATATGCTGTGTGATTTCTTTTGGAATTATTTTCTTTTCGTTGTATGAAAAGTTATTACAGGCAACTGGCCGTTCGCTTTATTCTACAATCGGACAGATAGTGGGTGCGGTTGTAAATATCATTCTTGATCCGATCATGATCTATGGTATCGGACCGTGCCCGGAAATGGGAGTGAAAGGTGCAGCCTACGCAACGGTAATTGGTCAGGTAGCATCCGCAGTATTGCTGCTGATCTTTCATATGAAACTAAATAAGGAATTCGAACATGGAGTGAAATACATGAAGCCAGATACAGGCATTATAAAAGAAATCTATGCAATCGGACTTCCGGCGATTATTGCTCAGGCGCTGATGTCTGTTATGGTTTATGTGATGAATCTGATTCTGAAGTTTAATCCGTCAGCACAGACAGCCTATGGATTGTTCTATAAAGTTCAGCAGTTTGTGCTCTTCCTTGCTTTTGGACTGAGAGATGCGATTACTCCGATTATTGCATTCGCATATGGAATGAAAAGTAAAAAGAGAATTCAGGATGGAATCAGATATGGTCTGATTTATACCATTGCATTAATGATTTTGGGAATTGCAATTACAGAGATTTTCCCGGGCGCATTTGCCACTCTGTTTCATGCAGGACAGTCAAGAGAATATTTTATCAGTGCGATGAGAGTGATCTCGATCAGCTTTCTGTTTGCCGGAATCAATGTTGCATATCAGGGCATTTATCAGGCATTGGATGGTGGAGTGGAATCATTGGTTATTTCTCTTTTGAGACAGCTTATTATCATCCTGCCATTGGCTGGAAATTTTTCACTGTTTGTCAGAAATGGTCAGGTGGGAGTCTCACTGATCTGGTGGGCATTTCCGATTACGGAAGCCATTTCATGTTTTGTAGGATATGTCTTTTTAAAGCGAATCAGAAAAAATAAGGTTGTTGTTTTGCGAGGCATTGTAAAAAAATAATGAGATTGTACAGGAATGTGAGAAGTATAAATCACAGTTGGAAAAGAGTGGAGCAAAGTACAAAATTTTGTCAGAAAAAACAAATGCAATCCCTGTGTCTGTAAGTGAGAACAAACAGATCCTAGGGTTGCATTTGTTATAGTAAAAAAGAAAAGACCTTGCAATTCCAGAGAAAAAACTCATATAATATGAATTTGGAAAAAGAAAAGAACGAAGAGACGAGAATGAAAAAATACAGCAAAATTTTACGTATAATAATTTATATTGCAGGCCTGTTAATACTGGCTTTCGGCATTATACTGAATGGCTTTACTGCTTTTCCCGTTACTAAATGGAATTGTAGCTTTTAAGCAAAACGGCATGGTTGAGGGCATAATTAGTATAAGTTCATTTGTTTTATCGCTTATTTTCTTTGCCTGTTTTGTTATGGGAGATAAGGAGCAATTTCAAAATATCCTTTTGAAGTATGAGGGATTATGGGAACGCCTTACTTTGTTTTGTATGTATATTCCGTTTGTTTATAAGTCGATGAGCAGCTTGTTCTTTTAGAACAATAGCGAGGTGTTGAAATGGCAAAAATAGAATGGATACTCTGTCCTGTTTGTGGCAATAAAACTCGTAATCAAATCAGAGAAGATACGGTTCTTTTGAATTTTCCCCTATACTGTCCGAAGTGTAAACAAGAAACATTGATTGAAGCAAAAAAACTTCAAGTAACGGTCATTGAAGATATTGATAAAAAGCGAGATGATAAGGAAAGGTAAAAACAACGCTTATGGATGAAAAATTATATCGTGAACTCGGTCAACTGACAAAAGATAAAACTATTTGGAAACAAAATATCCCCTATGTAGCTTCTTTACTTAAAAATCAATCTCCTAAAATAACGGCTAAAGCAATGTGGTTGCTTGGAGAGATGGGATTGATATATCCGCAGGAAATCGCACCATATACAAAAGAAATTGCTTCTTTTATCGTTTCGGAAAATGACTTATTAAGAGAGCGTACTGCTAATGCTTTAGGACGAATTGGCAGAGCAGATTACAAACTTGTTGCCCCTTATTTTAAGGAACTATTTATCTTGGCAGGAGATAAAAGCTCTAATGTACGGTTGAGTTTTATATGGGCTTCTGAAAACATTGCAACAAATACACCAACGGTGTATGAAGATTGTTTGCCAATATTTGCAGAGCTTCTTAACGATGAAAACGAAAGAGTCCGAATAGAAGCACCAGAGATGTTTCGGGTGTTAGGAAAACGAACGCCTGAGCTTGTGCGACCATATTTAGAAAAATTAGAATATATAGCAACGCACGATGAGGTTAGTGTAGTACGTATTCACGCCAAAGGGGCAATTAGAGCTATATTATCTAAAACCATCAAAGAGCCAGACGCTAAGACGCAGAATCAACAAGTGAGATAACTCATAGCTCATTGGCTCTTTCATTTCTGGCTATTCGGCTTAATTACAGTTTTCATGCTTCTACTTTACTGCCCGAAGTGCAAGCAGGAAATATTGATTGAAGTAAAAACAGTCGTGGAAAATCCAGACAAGTAAACTATTGTATGAAATGGAGAAAACAGTATGGACTACAAGGAAACACATATAAGCTTTTTATATGACGATTTAGTTAAAGAATATGGAAATGAACAGGGGAAACAGCTTTATGCCTTAATGTGCAAAAAATTTGCTTATCTATGTGAGAAAGAGATGAAATCTGAAAATAATGAAATAAATGAGCATGTTTTTCAAAGGATGTTGCCAACGATAAGTATGTATTTAACCCTTATAGAAAATGATTTTACGCAAGAAGAAGCACTTATGATAGCTCATAAGGAAATACAGCATCATGCACGCAATATGGCAGAAGAAAATGCCAAGCTTAAAAAAATGCCCTTTACATACGGCTTATTTAAGATGTTTGCAAAATCACATATGAAGAAAAAGTATCCAATAGAAGGATTTACTGTAGAATGGAAAAGAAATGATAGTAATGAAATCCATTTTGATATAGCTCGTTGCCTTTACAGAGATATGTGTGAAAAATATTGTTGTCCCGAACTATGTACAGTTTTTTGTCAGAGTGATATAACTGCCTTTTCTGGATATGAACCTAAAATTAGATTTGAACGAGCAGGGACACTCGGAGAAGGTGCTGACTGCTGTGATTTTCATTTTATCCACGGAAGTCACTAAACACATAATCAATTACAATCATCAAAGAGCCAGACGCTAAGACGCAGAGCCGATGAACTTGTGAGGAAACTCACCATAGATCATCGGCTCTTTTATTTTCAATAAATTTGGCAGCACAGCCCACCAAATAAAAAAAACGGTGCTTTGGTGGGCAGTATAAACACGCCCAGACGAAAATTCAACTTCCCTCCGAACCCGTTTTCGAGTTTGGAGGAATTTTTTTATGCGATGGTCGAATATGACCGCAATGCTGCTCATCAGAAGCAGCTACTATTTACGGAGTGTCACAGTGGAGTGAAGATTATCTTTTAGAAAAAATCATCACTCACTCGTGGCACTCTTACATTTTACAAGTAGAGATTACATCTCTTGATTATAGATATGCTTACGCTTATTGCCGTAGAGGTCTTAGTACCTTTGCGGCTTTTTGTTTGTCGAAAAATGTCTTAACACAGAACAAGGCTACTTCTTGCGTTGGTTGTCGTTCTCCGCCTGCCAATCTGGATTTTCAAAAAAATTCAGATTGGAGGAAACAATATGGCATACAACAAAGCCAAAGAAGAAAAGAAATGGCGGCTCTGGAAAGAAGCCGAGGAAAAGCAGTTGCGAAACTTAGGTGTTAATGAGGACGATATAGAAAAACTCCGTATTCACGATTGGGCGATTTTTAATTCCGACAGACGGTATTATCAGCGAGTGCAGGAAACAGGTACATGTCTTGATGAACTTGCCGAAGATACTACGCAACCCGAAGTGAAAACGGTTGAGGATTTTCTGGACAGCATTGAAAATCAATGCCTATATCAAATCTTGATTAAGGTAGACAGGCTTACATTGCAGATTGCTTTGATGAAGATACAAGGATATTCAACCCGTGAAATTGCGGTGTGTCTGAATATTACTGAAAAAGCTGTTTACAGACGAATGGACAGGCTCAAAGAAAAATTAAAAAAGTTTTTTGAGTAGAGGGGAAAATCGAATATTCCCACGGGCTACAGGGTGAGAGGACAAAAACCTCTTACCCTGTTTTCCTTTGTGTGGCGAAAACGGGGGGCGTTCCTTGACAAGTGAATACCCATTCGCCAAATACTTTCTCTTTGTGATTGTGATGAGCATGGATTTTTGTTCTTATGCTTGATCTCAGCATGAGTGGACCGCTTACGAGAGTCATAAATTTCTTTCCAATGTTTCCACAGGTGGATTACACTGTAAAACAGCTTGAAGCTCTTTACAGTGCGGAAGATGTTCATTCGGGAAATATTTCCGAGCTTCCAGAAAGCTATGATGTGGAATTTAAAAATGTTACATTTGCATATAAGGACAGGGATGTTCTTAAAAATGTGAGCTTTAAAGCTGAGCAAGGGAAAAAAACGGCTCTTGTTGGTGAATCAGGCAGTGGAAAATCTACTGCAGCAAGACTTGCCGTTCATTATTGGGACGTTTCGGGTGGAAGCATAACCATCGGTGGACGTGACATTCGAGAATATACTTTTGATACGCTTATGAGTATGACAGCCTATGTTGCGCAGGATAATTTCCTTTTCAGGGGTACGATTGCCGATAATCTCCGCATGGGAAAAAAAGACGCAACAATGGATGAAATGATAGCTGCGGCAAAAGCTGCTGCCTGCCACGACTTTATTTCAAAACTTCCTCATGGCTATGATACGGAAGTTGGCGTGCTCGGAGGAAAGCTTTCCGGAGGTGAGCGTCAGCGCATAACCATTGCAAGAGCAATACTGAAAAATGCGCCTATCATAATTCTTGATGAAGCCACTGCATATACCGATGCGGAAAACGAGAAACTTATAACAGATGCTCTTAATGAGCTTACAAAGGGCAGAACTGTCATTATGATAGCTCACAGACTCGGGACTATCGCAGATGCCGATAACATAGTCGTGCTTGAAAGTGGCAGAGTCTCGGCAAATGGCACTCATGATGAGCTTATGGAAAGCAGCAGTATTTACCGCAGATTGTGGCAGATGAGCCTTGAAGCCGGTAATTGGAACATTGCTGTAAAGGAGGATACTGAAAATGTTTAAGTTCATAAAGAGAATAATGGGACTTTCAGGTGAATACCGCAAAAAACTTGACCGTGCTTATGTACTTTCATTTTTTGAAAGTCTTGCGTCGAATGTCCCGATATGTATGCTGCTGTATGTGCTTATGACCATAATGGACGGTAACTTCGATAAAAATAGTATTATCATTGCTTTTGTTGGTATCTTTGCAGGTGTTATTCTCAGAATGATATGCCGATACCTGACAGATATAAACCAGTCAGGTGTGGGATATGAAATATTTGCCCGTGAGCGTATGAACTTCGGTGACAGGATAAAGCGTTTCCCAATGGGATTTTTTTCTGAGGATAATATTGGAAATGTTACCTCTGTCATTACAAATGATATTTCCTTTGTGGAAGAACATGGAATGGATACCCTGGGAAAAATAACAACTTCCGTTATCGGTATCGGCATATCTTTCGTTTTTCTTCTTGTGCTCAATATATGGGTGGCTTTGGCTATGGCAGTTACAACGGCATTATTTTTTGTTGCATTCGCTGTAGCTCACCGGATTGCTTCGGAAGAGGCTGCAAATCAGCAGGAGGCACAGAACAAGCTGGTTGGAACGGTCATTGAATATATAAAGGGAATGCCCGTTGTAAAGGCATTTAATCTTGCAGGAAAAAGCCACAAAGCGACCTCGGAGGATTTCCTGAAGCTTACCGAAGCTCAGATAAAATTTGAAAAACGTTTTTCAATGCCAGTTATCGTAGCACAGTGTATGACAGGACTTTGCATTTCAACAGTTATTTTTATCTGTGGATATGTTGGCCTTAACGGCGGAATGGAACTCCCCTTTGTTATTGCAATGTCAGTTTTTGCCTTTGAACTGGCAGCTCCAATGCTTGCACTTATCAATATAACTGCATTCAGAGTTGCAGATGCGTCTCTTGACCGTTATGACAGAATAAGGCAGACTGAATTGATGGACAATAGTGGAAAAACAGTAAAAATCAATCATTTTGACATTGACTTTAAAAATGTCACATTCGGATACAATGAATCAGCGGTTATCAAGGATATGAGTTTTCATATACCACAGCACAGTATGACTGCACTTGTTGGAAAAAGTGGCTGCGGAAAAAGCACCATCGTAAATCTTATTGCCCGTTTCTGGGATACTGATTCGGGTACGGTAAGTATTGGAGGAACAGATATTAAAGCAATGACAACGGAAAGCCTTCTTGAAAATATAAGCGTGGTTTTTCAAAATGTGTATCTTTTTAACGATACCATTTTCAATAACGTTGCTTTTGGAAAAAAAGGTGCAACTAAGGAAGATGTTATTGAAGCCTGCAAAAAGGCTCGCTGCCATGAGTTTATATCCGCTCTTGAAAATAGCTATGACACGGTAATAGGGGAAGGTGGTTCGACACTCTCAGGAGGAGAAAAGCAGCGAATATCTATTGCGAGAGCGATACTTAAGGATGCGCCCATAGTTTTACTTGATGAAGCAACTGCCAGCATTGACCCCGATAATGAGGCCTATATTCAACAGGCGATAAACGAAATGGTAAAGGGAAAAACGCTTGTTGTGATTGCACACAAGCTTTCGTCAATAATGGAAGCTGACCAGATACTTATGATCGAGGATGGTCAGATAACTGCAAGAGGAACCCATTCTCAACTGCTTCATTCAAGTTCTGCTTATCATGAACTTTGGAAAAAGCAGAAACAAAGCCTTGTAAGGTAATTTCGATTTTACGCTATCCTTGCTTAGAATACGGGGACGGTGTTTGTGACTTTTTTACTGTCCCCAGTGGCATTCTAAAAGAATTGATTAATGTTTAAAGGAAGACGATGAGGTTGTGGATAGCGACCTCATTATTTTTTATCTTAAATAAAAAAGTTGTATTAAGAGCGTATAAATGATAAAATAATCATATATAATATATTATCTAATTCGAATGAAAATCGACTGCTTTAGATAAAATATTATCTGGATAAGGGGGACGATATGGAGAATTTTATATGGGAAACAGCAGAGGAACTAGATCAGAAACTTGCACAGAGAGTGCGGAATATCAGGAAACGTCGTTCTATTTCCCAGGAGAGGCTGGCTTCTATGAGCGGGGTGAGCTATGGTTCGATTAAAAGATTTGAGACTTCAGGGCAGATTTCGCTGATATCCCTCACGAAGATCGCTATGGCACTGGATATAGCGGATGATATCAGAAATCTTTTTACGACGGTACCTTACAGGGATATTCAGGAGGTTATAAATGAGACAAAATAATGCATTGCAGGTATACTATGATGAAAGACATGTAGGAACATTGGCCATGACGGCTGATCATAAGGTAGCATTTCAATATGATGGCGAATGGCTGGAAAATGGATTCTCAATCAGTCCTTTTTCTTTGCCATTGAAAAAGCAGGTATTTGTTCCTCAAAAAGATTATTTCGATGGGCTTTTTGGGGTTTTTGCAGATAGCCTTCCGGATAACTGGGGTAGAGTATTGTTAAATCGTTTGCTTCGCTCGCATAAGCAGAATCCAGATGAACTGACAGTTCTGGATCGATTGGGGATAGTTGGAAAGTCTGGAATGGGAGCATTGACATATTATCCGGAAAATAGTTTTTCAGAGCAGCAAAAACCTGTAAATCTGGATGAACTGGCAGAAGAATGTGATAAGATACTGAATACGGAATACTCAGATAAACTGGATGAACTATATTACCTTGGTGGTACAAGTGGTGGAGCAAGACCCAAAATTATGACGACAGTTGATGGGAAAGACTGGATTATAAAATTTCCTGCACATGTAGATAGAAAAGATGCAGGAAAGATGGAATACGACTATTCCTGCTGTGCCAGACAATGTGGCATTACAATGAGTGAAACGAGACTTTTTCCATCAGATAAATGTAAAGGGTATTTTGGAATCAGACGATTCGATAGAGAGGCTGATGGAAAAAGAGTTCATATGCTGACGGCTGCAGCACTTTTGGAACTGGATTTTGAGCAACCGAGTTTGGATTATCATAGTTTAATGAAACTTACAAAGATTTTGACCAGAGATAATAAAGAAGATGTGGAGAATATGTTTCGCCGTATGTGTTTTAACGTATTTGCACATAACAGAGATGATCATTCAAAGAATTTTACATATTTATATGACGAAATAAATGATCAATGGAGATTGAGCCCGGCATATGATCTTACTTATAGTAATACGTATTATGGGGAACATACAACTACGATTGACGGAAACGGACGAAATCCAGGCAGGAAAGAGCTTCTTGCAGTAGGTAGTGCAGCGGGAATGAGAAAGAATAATTGTGAAAGAATTATTGATACCATACAGGCATGCGTTTCTCAGATGCTAGGGGAATATCTGGATATTTAAATCACATCATTTTCATCCATGCAGTGTCCGAGTTCGTGACACGTTTCTTTAGCGAAATAGTTGATCTCGTTAGCGTAGGGCTGTGCATAAGGATAAAGACCATATCCACTGCTATCTGGTTACAAATTCAGTAAGTTATGAAGATGGGAGAAAGCTGCATAATACCAGAAAAGATCTGGAACGTATGAAACAGCCTGATCAATACGATTATTGGAGCGTAAAATTAGTATTGCTATTGTACGGACATTTGCATATAATAAAGATAGATGGAAACACTACTCACGAAAGGAGATGTTTTATATGGCTACAAAATCAGCAAATTTATATGCAAGGATTGAACCAGATGTCAAAGAAAAAGCAGAAAGTATCCTGTCCACACTTGGTATCCCTGCTTCCAGTGCTATCAATATGTTTTATAAACAGATTATCTTACAGAGAGGACTTCCTTTTGAAGTAAAAATACCATCTGCCAGACCTGTTGACATCAGCACATTATCAGAAGTAGAGTTCAATGAAGAATTGGAGAAAGGATATGCGGATATGCAGGCTGGACGGAGAAAAAATGCGAAGAAAGCTTTTGCTGACATTCGCAAGGATTATGGCTTATGATATATGAAGTAGAAGTATCCGAACAGGCTGACAGTGATTTGAGAGGAATTTTTGAATATATTGCTTTTGAATTACAATCGCTGGAAAATGCAAGTGGACAGCTTGACCGTCTGGAAGAACAGATATTGAGTCTGGATACGATGCCGGAGCGTTATCGAAAATATGAAAAAGAACCGTGGAAAAGCCGTGGACTTCGTGTATTACCAGTAGACAATTATGTGGTACTTTATATTCCAGACAGCGATAAAAAGGTTGTAACAATACTTAGAGTAATGTATGCCGGACGGGACATAGACAATCAGTTAAATCTCCACACAAAGCAATAAGGGATATGATTTAAAGCAGTCTTTCATTTATGATCGACTGCTTTTTTCATACTCAAAATTAAAAAGAAAGGACTGAATTACGATGGAAGAATGTAGCGTATATTTTTTACTGGTGCAAATCCATTTGTATTAAGTACAGAAAAGTTAAAAACTTTAGCAAAAATGGTCAAGGAATATTACCCCTTTTATAAAACAATCGGGTGTTTTGCAAGAATTACCGATATAATGCCAAAAAGTCTTGAAGAATTAAAAGAATTAAGAGTCTTAGGGTATGATGGTATTACAATTGGTGTGGAAACAGGTGATGATGAATCTCTTACCTTTATGAATAAAGGCTTGGAATAAATAGAAAAGCAGAGGAAAACTTAAATGACGTATACAGTTAGTCTGATTTGAGATATAATAGAAACGGAAATCAGGTTTGCGAGAGGTAATAATGTCAATGCATTTTTTATTAGTACAGGGAATAGGATTTATTGGAACTGTTTTATTTTTTTTGTCTTATCAATGTAGAAACAATAAATCACTGTTCAGAGTTCAGTTTGTTTCCTATTTGTGTTATACAGTACATCTGCTATTGTTAGGAGCTGTAACTGGAGGGATAAGCTATATATTAAATACAGTGCGTTCATTCTGCCTGGGAAGTAAAAATGATTTTTTAAAAGGAAGACGAATATGTTGTGTATTATGTATATTACAAGTAACAACCCTGCTTTTTACTTGGTCAGGCTGGTGGTCGCTGCTTCCGGTTATAGCAAACATTGCGGCAACGATAGGAGGTTACACATATAATGCACGGAAAATCCGTATAGTTGGAATGTTGATCAATTCGCCATTGTGGATCGTATATGATATTGCTGTTGGTTCCTGGGCAGGAATATTAGACGAAATAGTCAGTGAGGTTTCTATGGCAATTTCCATTTTTCGCTATGGATGGAAAAATATGGGTTCTTCTGAAGGTGAGACATGATGACAAAATCTGGTTGATAAACCAGATAAAAGTGATATACTGGATGCATAAGAAAAGAAACCGTGTGGAATTATAGTTTTGTTTTCACACGGTTTTTTAGAAGGTATAAGTTAGATACTACTAACACTGGCGGCTTACTTGAAAAAGAGGGCAGATTTCTATGAAAATATTGATTTATGGAAAATGAATATTTTTGTTTTCCTGTCTTTACAAATTTTCTAATGGTTATGTGAAAAAACTGAAGACATGTGAATGTAAAGCGAAAACAGCACTGTGATTGGAGGAAAAAGCATGAGAAACGAAGAATACAAAAGGTTGTCGATTGCTGAATTTACAAAAGCAGCAGGAAGATATGAAAGTAACCATGCGGGTATATACGAAATGTGTAAGAAAGATTATCCAGATATTCTGGCGGAGCTGGAGAAAGAGTCGTTTAGAGAATTGCTGGATGCAGGCTGTGGTCCGGCTCCAATGATTTCTTTATTATCAGAAAAATATCCAGACAGGCATTATACCGGGCTGGATTTGACTCCCGCGATGATCGAACAGGCAAAAAAGAAAGAGATTCCCAATGCAACATTTGTTGTGGGAGACTGCGAAAATTTTCCTTTTGAAAACGATTCATTTGATGCAATTATTTGTTCTATGAGTTTCCATCATTATCCGGATCCACAGGCATTTTTTGACAGTGTAAAAAGATGTCTTCGCCCAAATGGGAGATTGATTCTGCGTGATGTGACCAGTGACAATAAAGCAGGAGATGATACAGATGAAGAAAAGACATTTTGATGTGGAAACAGATGGATTTTATGGCGCATACTGGAAATGCAAATCAGATTCAGACTGTGCGATGATCGCCATGATCGGGGATGATTCAGAGGATTATCTGGCGCGTACATCCGTGAAATGGTTACATAAACTCGGTGTGAATGTGATGACGATGTCGCCTGGAAAAAAGGATTATGGACACCATAATTATCCGCTGGAACGTATAGAGAAAGCAATCAATTGGTTAAAAGTACATGGTAATCAGAAGATAGGAATTGTCGGAGCATCTACTACAGGAACACTTGCATTGACTGCCGCTTCTTATTTTGTAGATATTACATTGACGATTGGCCTGACACCGAGTGACTTTATCTGGCAGGGATTTATGCAGGGCAAAAAAGATGGTTGTAAGGAATGGCCGATTGATGGAGAATCTCTTTTTTCTTACAAAGGAGAATCCCTTCCGTATATGCCTTTTTGCTATAAACATCCAGATTACTGGCATGTAATTGAGAAAGAAACAAAACGAACCGGTGATATGATTAATTCGAGAAAACTGTTTGATGATTCGGAAGCGGTTCATCCAATTACAGAAGAAGAAATGATCAAGATTGAAAAAATCCATGGAACAGTATTGCTGATTGGTGCTGAAGATGATGTGTTGTGGGATACTGCAAAATATATCCGACGTATGAAGCAGCGTATGAAAGAACATCCACACACATGCAGGTTGGAGTATGCTATTTATGAGCATGGAACCCATTTCGTTTTTCCGGAGAGTATGTTAAAGACGATGTTGCCAGTTGGTTCTGGAATCTTTATGAAACTGGCATTTCAGGCAGCAAGAAAATACCCGAAAGAATGTCGCAGTGCACGTCTGGATATTGACTGCCGGGTGAGAAATGCTGTTGCAAAATGGAAGAGTAGAAAAGAGACGGATAAACAATAATAGAAATCTGAGAAGGCAGCTGATGGACAGTCTGGAAGATAAACCATTTCCCCAATTGCCGGAAGAATTGCAGAAACACACATTCTGGGAATTCGGAAGTAAAGAAGAACATTTCAAATACAGAAACGCAGTGATGCAGACATATATACACGGTAATTTCCCGGTTTTTGAGGGATTTAACCATATTCAGTATCAAATTCGCGACCCGGAAGGGTTTGCCAGAATGTTGGAAACAATTATTGAGATTGATCGATTACCTGAATTCTGGTTTTTACTGCTTGGTTGTTCCTTTTGAATAGTGAAGATTTAACAGATTTATGGAAAGTAGTGAAACAGGGCATGGAATCTGGATCATGGTACGATACAGGTGGCGGTATATGATAACCGATTAGAAATTACTTCACCAGGAAAGCTGCCGGACTGCAAGAGCCGGAGTTTATTGGTGGCGAAGTTGATTTGCGTATCAATATTTATCGAAGTCAGGTTGATACCAATAACGCCATCAGCTTCCTTACAGGAAAAAGGTAGATTGGTACAGAACGGAACAAAACGAAAATCAAATTGGGAAATGTTTTATCAGCGTCGTATCATTCTCTGATACGATGAAAACCAGACGAATATATTTTTCCAAAGATTTGTCGTAAAAATGTGGTCAAATCAAGAAAATAGAGTGCGAAAGAGAGTGTTACGCCATGCACAGCTCGGGAAAGAATTCCCTCGCTGCCGGGCTGTCGCCCTATACATTTCCATGAAAAAGCCCTCTTTACCAAGCAAGCTTGAACGAGGGCTTTTCATGGAAATGTGCATGGCTCGTAGCGTTCACAAAATCTTCACAAAATAATTAGCACTCACCTATTGACAGTGCTAACAATGCGTGTTATATTACATATAGAACAAAGGAAGAGAGATAAAGAAAAGATCTTCCGGAAGTTCAAAGAGTTTGAAATGATAACACAGCAGACTGGATCGTGAAGATCCGGGGAGCTTTTGAAAGGAGATATGACTTATGTTAATGCCTAGTATTTTTGGAGAGAATTTATTTGATGATTTCTTTACACCGTTCTATTACGATGACAAAGATGAGAAGAAAGTGGAAAAGAAGCTGTACGGAAGAAGAGCACAGAATCTTCTGAAGACAGATATTAAGGAAAAACCGGAAGGTTATGAACTGATTGTTGATGTTCCTGGCTTCAAGAAAGAGGAAGTCAAAGTTGCATTGAAAGATGGTTACTTAACCGTCAGTGCAGCAAAAGGTCTGGATGAAGACGAAGAAGACAAGAAGGGACACTACATCAGACGTGAACGTTACGCAGGAGCCTGCGAGCGAAGCTTTTATGTAGGCGAAGAAGTGACTCAGGAAGACATTAAAGGTGAATACAAACATGGTATCCTGAAGCTTTTCGTTCCGAAGAAGGAAGCGAAACCGGCAGCCAGTGACCCGAAGTATATTACTATTGAGGGCTGATCCGACTAAAGTTTCTGAAACGGATATAAAAAGGGTGGCGTCCCGGAAGGGACGCTGCCTGAAACAAGAATTTTATTGTAATCATTTGACATAAATAACAGAATTTGACAGCGAAGGAGAGATGACTTATGATGATGCCTAGTATTTTTGGAGAAAACTTATTTGATGATGTATGGGATAATTTTCCATTTAACAGTGAACAGTTGTGGGGTAAGAAGAATCCTCTGTATGGAAAACATGCACAGAACATGATGAAGACAGATATCCGTGAAACGGATAAAAGCTATGAATTGGATGTCGATCTTCCAGGATTTAAGAAAGACGAGATTCAGGTACAGCTGAAAGATGGTTATCTGGTACTTTCTGCAGCAAAGGGACTGGATAAAGATGAAAAAGATAAAGAAGGTAATTATATCAGGCGTGAACGCTATGCGGGCAGCATGAGCCGAAGCTTTTATGTAGGCGATGCAGTAAGCGAAGAAGATATTCATGCAAAATATGAAGATGGTATTCTGAAACTGTCCGTGCCAAAGAAAGCACCTGAGAAAATAGAAAAAGATGGTTATATTGCCATTGAAGGTTAAGAAAATCTCCTTATAGTCGCCGGGACTTATTTTAAGCCCCGGCTTTTTTAGTGTTCCTGAATAATTTAGACTATTTATAACTACCGTATTTCAGTAAAGCATTGTACATGGCATCGATATTTTCTTCTTTGGCAATATCAATAGAACCGTTGCAGTCAAAGATATAACCGCCACCTGGCATACAGATATCCAGCAATTTTTTCACTTCTTCGGTCACCTGCTCTGGTGTACCCATCTCCAGAAGATAAGCAGAGAGATTTCCTACGATACAGGAGTTGTCGCCAACGATCTCCTTTGCTTTTTTCATATCTACGGTTTCGAAATGAATCATGCATTTACCCTTTGGCAGATCACGGAGCTGTTCCAGACGGGTATTGTATTTGCCTTCGGTATAGAGATAAGGGGTTACATCCATATCCACCAGTGCGTTGATGATTTTCTTAAATGGTTTCCAATAGATATTCTCATACTGTTCGGCGCTCATGAAGCCGTCCATGCCTTTGTGCATAGGGAAGAAGACTCGTTTTACCGGAGCATTCGATCCCTTAAAACGCTGGAAGCTGGCAATCTCAATATCAGCAATGCGATCACAGAATTCAGCCATTTCTTCTTCATGTTCCAGCTGATCCAGAAGAGTTGGAATCGTGCCACGGTAATAGTCTCCAATGACATCAAATGGCACTTCACCACCGCCGGTATAGAATGGAGGAAATCCCATTTCTGCTATTTGTCTGGAACATTCTGCGTTGGCAGCATTGGTTTCTTTCTGGGAAACAGCAATCTTACCCAGCAGCTCATAAGCTTCCAGAGCTTCGTCACTGAAGAGACCGTTCATATAAGAAATACTCAGCAGGTTGGCCGGGTTGAACTTGATGGAGGACAGTCCGGCCAGTTTGGGAAATGCTCTTGGAATATATTTCTGAAGCATAAAGCCGGTATAATCGTGAAGAACATCCGGATATTCTTCTTCAGACATATATTCATATTCCATAACCTGGTAAGTGGAGTTGTCTGGAACTTTGGTGCCTGGACGGCCTGGCCAGTCTAAAATGGTGGTTCCTGCCAGTTCATTTCCCAGACCATTGGTAAAGGCCGCATGCTGATCCGCATCCAGCATCGGGAATTTTTTATAAAAGTTTACATTTGCTTCAATGGCACGGGTGTATCCATACATGGCATCACGGTTGGAGCAGCCGTCAATGATATATGGACCGATGCCAAGCTTGGTACAGATCGGTACCCGGTCAGGCTCTTTCAGTTCAATGGCATCCTGCACTCTCTTTAAACGTTCATCATAGTTTCCCATAAGAAATACCTCCATTTCTTTGATTTTCCCCCGCAAATACAGTAAATTCTGTACTATGTAAGGTAACAGTAGCATGCATTTTCAGCGATAACAAGTGAGAAAAGTAAGATTGAACAGATTGTTCAAATTCAGAAATAAAAAATGAACAAAATGCGACAGTATGTGCGAAAAGAATAAAATACGTCTGGAAACATTGACTGTCTTGTACAAAAGTGCTAAATTTCGAATTAACAACAGATCTGTTATGTGGGAAAGAAAACATATTTTGTATAAGGAGGAAAGTTACAATTATGACACAAAAGAAGATGTACACACATTGCCTGATTGCTCTTGTGATTGGGATTCTCATCATGGTTGCACTGCCTGCTACCAATGGACTGACCACTGACGGAGTTCACATGCTTGGCATTCTGGTACCTGTTATTTATCTCTGGATTACCGTTGGAACTGACTGGGTAAGTTTACTTGCTATTATTGCACTGGTTATGACAGGCGTTATGACCAATGGCTCTAACTTTTACGCAACCGTATATGCCAGCTCCATGGGTAACTTCATCATTATCACCGTTATTGCCTGTATGGCACTGAGCGCAGTACTCAGTTCCACCGGTGTAATCGAAAAGATTGCCACATGGTTTATTACCAGAAAGTTCGTACAGGGTCGTCCATATGCATTCCTGGCCATGTTTACACTGGCTTATTTCGTAGTGGGAACTTTCATGGAGGCTACAGCCGTATCCATTATGTTCATTGACCTGGCAGCTACAATCTGTAAGAAACTGGGATACAAAAAAGGTGATGATTTCTACACCATTATGATGTGTGGAATCTACTGGGGCGATGCAGTAGTCAGTGCCGGATCCCCGATCTCACATGTACTTCCGATTCTGCTGATTGCAGCAGCAGCACCGGCTCTGGGCGTGACCATTTCTTTTGGCCAGTGGCTGATGGTTGGTATCCCATTTGAGATTATCTGCTACATTGCAATGATGCTGATTGTTCGTTTTATCTGGAAACCAGATACTACATTGTTCCAGCATTATGATATCGAAGAAATGAAGAAAAACTCTGCACCACTTAGCAAACAGGGTAAAGTATCTACCATCTTATTCGTAATCGTAGTGATCGCATGGCTCTTCCCACAGTTCGGCAAGGGTATTGCGCCTGGACTGGTTACATACCTGAATAATATTGGGGCCTGTGTACCGCCTGTATTGGCGCTGGTTCTGTGCTGTATTATCCATATTGATGGCAAGCCAATTGCCAAATTCAGCGATACTGTAAAATCCATCCCAATGGGAATGTTGTTGTTCACCGCCTGTGTTACCGCACTTGGAGCAGCAGTCAATCTGGAAAGCTGCGGAATCAGCACCTGGATGTACAACTTACTGTCACCGGTTCTGCAGGGACTTCCAACAATGGCAGTTATGTGTATTCTGGTACTGGCAGCACTGGTTATTTCCCAGTTCATGTCCGATACGGTTACCATGTATCTGATTTATGCAGTAGCGATCGCACTGCTGAGCAACAGTGGAATCAATATGCCGGCTTTCGTTATCATGATCGGTCTGGCTTCTATCATGGGTCTGCTGACACCGGCAGCCGCTGTTCCGGCACCATTGTTCTTCGGACCAGAACACATTACCATGCAGAATTCAGCTAAGTACTGCATTATTTTCCTGGCTGTTACTTTCGTGATCATTATGGCACTGATGTGGCCGCTGGCAAGTGCAGTAATCGTATTTTAATCTAATATCATAAGAAAGAAGGAGTTTGCAAATGTTAACACCAAAGCAGAATTTATTAGAATCATTAAAAAAAGATGGAAAACCGGAATGTCTCAATAATTCTTATACCATGTTCCGTGGAATTCCTGGAGATCCTTGCTTTAAATTAATCAGAGGAAACCGTATCCGTGGCACAGAGTCTTATGACCAGTGGGGAACGCTGATCCTCTTTCCGGAAGATGCACCGGCAGCAGTACCATATGTAACAGCAGAAAATCAGGTTATTAAAGATGTGGCTGAATGGCAGAAATATGTAAAGGTACCGGATCTGATGGCAAAATGCCAGGATGGATGGGAAGATGCCATCGCAGCTGAAAAAGCCATTGATCATGATAAATATCTGACCATGGTAGTAATGGGAACCGGTATTTTCGAACAGCTGCATATGCTGATGACATTCGAAGATACGCTGATGAATTTCCTGCTGGAGCCGGAGGCCATGCATGAACTGATTGATGTGATCTGTGAATACCGTCTGACTTACATGAAGCTGATCTGTGAACATCTTCATCCAGACTGTATCGTATCCCATGACGACTGGGGATCCAAGACCAGCCTGTTCATGAATCCGGATACCTGGAGAGAATTCTTCAAAGAGCCATACCGCAAACTGTATGATTATCTGCATTCACAGAATGTCATCGTTATGCATCACGGAGATTCCTACATGGAGCCAATCGTAGAAGATATGGCAGAGATCGGTGTAGATATCTGGCAGGGGGTACTTCCGACCAACAATATCAAAGCCATTTCCGAAAAAGTGGGAGACCGTATGTTATTGATGGGCGGTATTGATTCTGTTATCGACCGTGACGATGCAACAGAAGAAGAAATTCGTAAAGAGACCAGAAGAGCCTGCGAAGAATATGGTGATCTGAAAGGCTTCTGGCCAGGAATGACTTATGGCGGACCAGGTACCATTTATCCGGAAGTAGAAAAAATTGTTATTGATGAAATTAACAAATACAATATCGAAAAATTTGGGGTAGGTATTTGCTAAAAAGATTTGCATAAGAGTCTGATGAGGCTCCGCAGAACAATATCTGCGGAGCCTGTTTCTTATAGTTTCATTAAGAAATTACGTCCTATTTTTTGCGAAATCTGATAAAATAAGGAAAACACCACAGAATCCCACAGGCTGAATAATTGGAACCTGTATACAGACAGAACAAAACGGAGGACAGAGAGGACAGATGGATCAGTATCGTTATTTCCCGGGAATGCAGAATCTGGTAGATGAATTTGAGGAAGCTGGCATGGCGGTAAAATATTATGCCGGCACCAGTAAGGAAAAGTTTCGAAGAACAAGATTCTATACCGGTCAAAAGCTGTTAAAAGAAGATTATGTGTATCTGGCAGATGAAAAAGATATGTTCTGCATAGAGGATGACTGTTCCAGCGGAGCCTTTGTGATCCGGGGGACCTGTCCGGATATCCTGAAAAACAGAGGATTCTCTGTTCTGGAGGTGGATACTGAAAAAAAGATGGATGAGCTGGAAGAGATCTGTGAAGGAGTCTTTGATCTGTGTGAAAAGTGGAATGATGAGCTGTGTGATATCATGATCCGCAGCGGGAACATCCAAAGACTGTGTGATGTCAGTCTGCAGTTCTTTCACAATCCTCTGTTTGTCCATGATGACCAGTTCTTTGAGATCGCCTGCCCGGATTTGAGACCGGAGATGATTCAGTGGACAAAAGACAAATATACCGGTAACAACATTACACCTATGAATGAGATTAATGAGTTTCGGACTTCACCGGAATACCGTTATACTATGACCACCCGTGGAGCACAGATTTTCCCGGATCATCTGAGAGGATACCGGGATATTTATGTGAATCTCTGGAATACCAGCGGCCGGTATATGGGGCGGCTGGTGATCTGTGAACTGGATACGGCAATTAAACCAGGGCAGATGAAAGCGGCAGAGTATCTGGCAGAATTCATTGTACGGGCCATGAACTATAAGCCTCAGAACAACCGTACCTATGATCAGATTCTGGTAAATCTGTTAGAAGATCTGGTAAATGAAAAAAATCACAGCCAGGAGGAGGTCAGTGAACGAATCACTCTGATGGGGTGGAATCTGACTGACCCTTATGTGGCGGTATGTCTGTCACTGGAAGAACGTGTGGATACACTGCATACGTCCATCAGCCTGTGCAATGAGATTGAGAGCAATATTCACGGCAGCAAAGCTTTTGTACATCAGGGGCATATCGGGATTCTGATTAATCTGAAAATGAACCGAAACTATACATCCGAACTGGGCGTGGTAGTACGGGAAGGATTATTTAAAGCCGGAGTCAGTAATGTGATGAACAATATTATGGAATTACCGACCTATTATTTTCAGGCGGTCATAGCTCTTGGTCATTGCCGGAAGAGCGGCGGTATGCGCTGGTCCTATCATTTTGATGAGGCATCACTGGATTTTATTCTGGATGCGTACCAGTCCAGGATGCCGATTATCTATGCCTGCTCAGGCCGTCTGAGGACACTGATTCAGTTCGACCAGGAGAATGGAACAGAATATTTCCATACCTTGCAGGTATACATTGAACAGGAACAGCGGGCAGTAGAGGCGGCAAAGCTTCTCTTTATAGGAAGAAGTACCCTGTTTTACCGGTTGAAAAATATACAGAAACTGACTGGTCTGGATCATGAAAAAATGCATGATCCGCAGATGAATCTGTTCCTCAGACTGTCTTTTTATATCATGGAAAGAGATAAATAAAACGATTTTGTTCACACTAATTTCAAAAATATGTTTTCGTGATGCGTTGACAATAGAAAAAATGCGTGTTATATTACAAATAGAACAGAAAAGGTCTATGTGATTATGACATGCAGGAGGTGAGATGCATGAGCGAAAAGAGAGATTATTATGAAGTACTTGGAATCAGTCGCAGCGCAGATGCCGCTGCGATAAAGAAAGCATATAGGAAACTGGCAAAAAAATATCACCCGGATAACAATGCAGGAAATCCGGCAGCAGAAGAAAAGTTTAAGGAGATCGCAGAAGCATATGATGTCCTGAGTGATCCAGAGAAGAAGAAACTGTATGATCAGTTTGGGCATGCTGCGTTTGATCAGAATGGAGCACCGGGAGGCAGCGCTGGAGGATATCAGGATTTCACAGGAGGCAATGGTGGATACCGGGAGTATCATTATGAAGGAAATATGGATGATCTGTTTGGAGATATGTTCAAGAATGCTTTTCATGGCAGAGGATCCGGATCGAGACGGTCTGCAAGGGGCAGCGGTATGCATTTTGACGGATTTGACTGGGGTGACCATATGAATTTTGGCGGTGGAAGCAGCTGGGATGGAGCTGGCTTTGACAGTGGATACGGTCCGCAGAAGGGAGCAGATCTGAATGCGGAAGTGACAGTTGGATTTGAAGATGCTGTTTTTGGCTGTGACAAGGTGATTTCCCTGAAGAATCCAGATGGAACACAGCATTCCCTTCAGGTGCACATTCCGGCAGGTATCGATACCGGCAAGACGATTCGTCTGCGAGGCAAAGGAATGCCGGGAAGCAGCGGCGAGGCAGGAGATCTGCTTTTGAAAGTCAACGTGCAGAGTAAGTCTGGATATGAACGAAAAGGACAGGATCTGTATACGACAGTGAACATTCCATATACAACCGCTGTCTTTGGCGGTGAGGCGAGAGTACAGACTCTGTATGGTGATGTGATCTGCAAGATCAAAGAGGGAACACAGTCTGGCACGAAGATCCGTTTGCGAGGCAAGGGAATTGTGTCTATGAAGAATCCATCCGTTCATGGAGATCAGTATGTGACGGTACAGATTGATGTGCCAAAGCACCTGAGCCGGGAGGCCAGACAAAAGCTGATGGAATATAAACAGGCCTGTTAAGCCGGGAATGCAGGGATTTGCGGTAGACAAAATGAAAAGAGTTTCGAATAATACAAAGTAGATGTGTATTTGGAATATTTACGGCTTCCAGATGCTACAACGCAGTAATGTAGTATCGGAAGCCGTTTTTTTGACAGGTATAAAGATGAAAGAAGATTATCAGATGACTAGACAGGAAGCGGAAAAAGAGATGGAGTACTACCGGAAGATTTTTTCGGTGGTGAGACTGCTGGGTGAGGAAGATATGAAAGCACTGGAAAAGGGGCGTCTGACAGGAACGGTATCAGACCGATGTCAGTGCTATAAGTTCTGGAAGAAAGACATCCTCTGTGAGAACTGCATTTCTTTAAAGGTATGGAAGGAAAAGACAGAGCGGACAAAGCTGGAGTTTCAGGAAGATGATATCTATCAGGTAATATCCAGATATGTGGAGATTGATGGAAAACCATACGTCATGGAACTGGTTAAGAAGATGTATGAAGAGTCTCTGCTGGATGCCGATGGAAGAAAGAAGCTGGCGGGTAAGCTTGCAGGATACAATGATGAGCTTTACAAAGATGCAATGACCGGAGCTTATAACCGTCGTTACTTTGAAGATGAATTAAAAGGCAGAACTGATCCGGCAGGTGTAGCCATGATCGATATGGATGATTTTAAACTTTGCAATGATACCTTGGGACACAACGCAGGCGATATTGCATTGGAGACTATGGTGAAGGTGATTCGGAAGTTTATCCGAAAGACGGATGTGCTGGTACGTTATGGAGGAGATGAGTTCCTGCTTCTGGTGTATGATGTGACGGAAGAGGTCTTTGATGAGAAGCTTCATCAGATACAGAAGCAGATTAGCGAAGCAGCCGTGCCCGGGTATTCCAATCTGCATCTTTCGGTCAGTATAGGTGGACTGGTGACGGCGAATGAACCACTGGATCGTGCGGTAGACCGTGCAGATCAACTGATGTATCAGGCAAAGAACAGTAAGAATATGGTCGTGACAGAGATGTCACCATTGCCGGGGAATCGGAACAGTGAAGGTATCCACACCAGACTGCGTTCTCAGATTTTGATTGTAGATGATTCTGAGATGAACAGGGAACTGCTCTCGGCCATGCTGGAGAATGAATTCGATATCCTGGAGGCAGAGAACGGAGAACAGTGCATGGAAATGCTTTCCCAGTATGGAACCGGGATTTCACTGGTGCTTCTGGATATTGTTATGCCGGAAATGGATGGATTTGAAGTTCTGTCTGCGATGAATCGAAAGCATTTGATTGACGATATTCCGGTTATTATGATTTCCAGTGAGGATAGTCAGAATACGATTCGGAGAGCTTATGAACTGGGAGTTTCTGATTATATCAATCGCCCGTTTGATGCCAGAATCGTATACCGCCGTGTATATAATACGATTAAGCTGTATGCCAAGCAGAGAAGGCTGACCAGGCTGATCAGCGACCAGAACTATGAAAAAGAGAAAAACAATAAGATGATGGTCAGTATCCTCAGTCATATTGTGGAGTTTCGAAATGGAGAAAGTGGTCAGCATGTTCTTCATATTAATATGCTGACAGAACGCCTTCTGGCGCGTCTGGTAGAAAAAACAGGCAAATACAATCTAACGGCAGCAGATCGAAGCCTGATTACCACAGCTTCATCGCTTCATGACATTGGAAAGATCGGTATCGACGATAAGATTCTGAATAAACCGGGGAAACTGACGAAGGAAGAATTCGAGATTATGAAGACACATACGCTGATCGGTGCAGAAATGCTGGAAAGTATGGGAATCTATCAGAATGAGAAACTGATTAAGATTGCCTGTCAGATTTGCCGCTGGCACCATGAACGCTATGATGGCAGGGGATATCCGGATGGTTTGAAGGGGGAAGAGATCCCGATTGCGGCGCAGGTGGTTTCACTGGCTGATGTCTACGATGCACTGAGCAGCGAACGAGTATATAAAAAGGCTTTTTCTCATGAAAAGACTATGGAAATGATACTGGCAGGTGAGTGTGGACAGTTCAATCCGCTGCTTTTGGAATGTCTGAAAGATATCCAGGATGAACTGAGAGAAGATCTGAAGAAGACAACACTGGCCTAGCCAGAGATTCCTGGTAAAAGTGTGAGTGCAGGGAAGAAGCATGAGACTGGATCAGAAAGAGATGAAAAGAAAATGGCAGAATTACAAATCAACGAAGAACAACAGGCAGCTATTGATCTGCTCCATCACAACCTGACTGAAGAGACATTATGGGAATGTGTCATTGCTTATCAGAATTATCCGTTTCGTACCGTATCAGGGCTGCCTTTCCGATATGAACTGAAGCATGGAAGAAATGGAAAACTGAACAGGGAACTGATGATTGACCGGAGAGAGGGCAGTAAAAGCCTGACCTGGAGTTCTTTCCGTACAGCATTGAGTACTTTGAAAGATACAGAGGAGGAGCAGCCATTTATAAAGCGTCCGAAGGCACTGGGGGATGTTCGTGGAGTCAGCTATATCTATCCTATGTTTTATACGTTTGGGATCATAAAAGTACCGGAGAAATTTGAAGAAGAGATGCTGCGAAAGCAAGACCAGCCTTGACAGAAAAAGATTCCTGTGTTAGCCTAAAAGTAAATGGAAACGCATGGATGAAGAGAGTACATTTATACAGGACATTACAGAGAATTCCCACAGGCTGAGAGGGATATGTACCGATAGATGGAAGATGGCTTCGGAGCGGCGCACCGACTATGCAGACCGGGTTGATGAGGTCATGATATAGGCTGCGACAGGATCGCCTGTTATAGCGAAGGGGTGTAGGCGCACCCGCAGAGGTTCATACTGCGAGGTATGGATAAAGTGAAGTGGTAACACGGGTATTGACCTGTCTTCTCGGTTTGAGGAGACAGGTTCTTTTTAATTAGGAAGGAGAATAGAAGATGGAAAAGAAAAAGTTTTATATGACCACTGCCATTGCTTATGCATCTGGCAAACCACATATCGGCAACACATACGAGATTATTCTGGCAGATGCCATTGCCCGTTACAAGAGAGCACAGGGCTATGATGTATTTTTACAGACCGGTACGGACGAACATGGTCAGAAGATCGAACTGAAGGCAGAAGAAGCAGGTATCACACCAAAGGAATATGTAGACAAAGTCGCAGGAGAGATCAGGAGAATCTGGGATCTGGTAGATACCTCCTATGATAAGTTTATCCGTACCACAGATGAAGATCATGAAAAACAGGTACAGAAGATCTTCAAGAAGATGTATGACAAGGGGGATATCTACAAAGGATATTATGAAGGCATGTACTGTACCCCTTGTGAATCCTTTTTTACGGAATCTCAGCTGGTAGATGGCAAATGTCCGGACTGTGGACGTGAAGTAACCCCGGCAAAGGAAGAGGCATATTTCTTTAAGATGAGCAAATACGCAGACAGACTGATTGAACATATCAACACTCATCCGGAATTTATTCAGCCGGTATCCAGAAAGAATGAGATGATGAACAACTTCCTGCTTCCAGGACTGCAGGATCTGTGTGTATCCAGAACATCCTTCAAATGGGGCATTCCGGTTGACTTTGATCCGAAGCATGTTACTTATGTATGGCTGGATGCGCTGACCAACTACATCACCGGTATCGGCTATGACTGTGACGGCAACAGCACTGAACAGTTCAAAAAAGACTGGCCGGCAGATCTGCATCTGATCGGTAAGGATATCATTCGTTTCCATACGATTTACTGGCCGATCTTCCTGATGTCACTGGATCTGCCATTACCAAAGCAGGTATTTGGACATCCATGGCTGCTGCAGGGTGACGGCAAGATGAGTAAGTCCAAAGGAAATGTGATCTATGCAGATGATCTGGTAGATTTCTTTGGTGTGGACGCAGTCCGTTACTTCGTACTTCACGAAATGCCATTTGAAAACGATGGCGTCATTACCTGGGAACTGATGGTAGAACGTCTGAATTCCGATCTGGCCAATACCCTGGGTAATCTGGTAAACAGAACTATCTCTATGTCTAATAAATACTTTGGCGGCATCGTTGCCAATAAGGGTGTGACAGAGCCAGTAGATGAAGAACTCAAGGCAGTTGCACTGGCCATACCGGGCAAAGTAACGGAGAAGATGGAACAGCTTCGTGTAGCTGATGCAATCAGCGAGATATTTGTACTGTTCAAACGCTGCAACAAATATATTGATGAGACTATGCCTTGGGCATTGGCTAAGGACGAAAGCAAGCAGGATCGTCTGGCTACTGTTCTGTACAATCTGGTAGAGAGCATTGCCATCGGTGCAGAACTTCTGGAATCCTTTATGCCTGGAACATCTAAGAAGATTCTGGCACAGCTGAATGCACAGAAGAGAGGACTGGAACAGATGAATCAGTTTGGTCTCTACGAGAGTGGAACAAAAGTAACAGACAAACCGGAGATCCTTTTCGCAAGACTGGATCTGAAGGAAGTAATGGAAAAGGTAGAAGTGCTCCAGGCAGCACAGAAGGCAGCTTCCGGACAGAAGGAAGAGCCGGAAGAACCAGTCATCGATATCGAACCAAAGGCAGAGATCACCTTTGAAGACTTTGAAAAAATGCAGTTCCAGGTTGGTGAGATCATTGCCTGCGAACCAGTAAAGAAATCCAAAAAGCTCCTTTGCAGCCAGGTGAAGATCGGAAGCCAGGTAAAACAGATCGTATCCGGCATTAAAGCACATTACAGTGCAGAAGAAATGGTTGGAAAGAAGGTCATGGTACTGGTAAACCTGAAACCTGCGAAACTGGCAGGGGTGCTGTCTGAAGGTATGATTCTCTGTGCAGAAGATGAGAATGGAGAACTGGCATTGATGGTGCCGGAAAAGAAGATGCCTGCAGGTGCAGAAATCTGCTAGTTAGGAGTTATACATGATATTTGATACCCATGCCCATTATGATGATGAGGCATTTGATGAAGACCGAGACGAGCTTCTGAAAAGTATGCAGCCGGGCGGCATAGGATGCATTGTGAATGTAGGTGCCAGCCTTCGAGGTGTGCGGGCAACCTATGATCTCATGCAGAAATACGACTTTATCTACGGTGCACTTGGTGTGCACCCGGATGAGGCCGGTGAATTAAATGAAGAGAAAATGCAGTGGCTAAAAAATCTGCTGTCCCATGAAAAAGCAGTAGCGGTAGGTGAAATCGGACTGGATTATTACTGGGACAAGGAGTCTCATGAGATTCAGAAAAGATGGTTTACAGAGCAGCTTCATCTGGCACTGGAATGCAATCTTCCGGTAAATATCCACAGCCGTGAAGCAGCGCAGGATACCTTTGATCTGATGAAAGCAGAACATGCCGGAAAACCTGGGTTTGCCGGGGGAATTATCCACTGCTATTCCGGTTCCGCAGAGATGGCAAGAGAATACCGGAAACTTGGCTATTACATCGGAGTTGGTGGTGTGGTGACATTCAAAAACGCCAGAGTGCTAAAAGAAGTGGTAGCAGATACCCCGATAGACCGTATCGTAACAGAGACAGATTGCCCATATCTGGCACCGGTGCCGAACCGTGGTAAGCGCAATTCTTCTCTGAATCTGCCATACGTGATACAGACCATTGCGGAATTGAAAGGTTTATCTACGGAAGAAGTAGAACAGGCAACCTGGGAGAATGCATGCCGGGTGTACCGATTAGAAAAGGAATAAATGTATGGAATTAAACGAAAAATTATCGAATCCACAAAAGACCATAGAGGTGATTCAGAAGTATGAATTTACCTTTCAGAAAAAGTTTGGCCAGAACTTTCTGATTGACAGTCATGTGCTGAATAAGATCATTGCGTCTGCGGATATCACAAAAGATGATTTTGTGCTGGAGATCGGACCTGGTATCGGAACCATGACTCAGTATCTGGCTGAGGCAGCAGGACATGTTCTGGCAGTGGAGATTGACAAGACACTGATCCCGATCCTGCATGAGACGCTTGCCTCTTATGACAATGTGGAAGTGATCAATGAAGATGTACTGAAGCTGGATATCTGTAAAATTGTGGAAGAAAAGAACGGTGGAAAGCCGGTGAAAGTAGTGGCAAATCTTCCGTATTATATTACCACACCGATTATTATGGGACTCCTGGAGTCTCATGTGCCAGTGGAGAGTATCACGGTCATGGTGCAGAAGGAAGTAGCTATGCGTATGCAGGCTGGACCGGGAACAAAGGATTATGGTGCCTTATCTCTTGCAGTGCAATATTACTGCGAACCATATATAGCAGCCAATGTTCCGCCAAACTGCTTCATGCCAAGACCGAAGGTGGGAAGCACAGTTATCCGCCTGACACGTTACAGTGAGCCGCCGGTAACTACAGAAAACGAACAGCTCATGTTCCGCCTGATCCGGGCGTCCTTTAACCAGCGCAGAAAGACACTGGCAAATGGATTAAATAACGCACCGGATCTGCACTACACCAAGGAACAGATTGCTCAGTCAATAGAAGCCTTAGGCGTGTCAGCCAGCATCCGGGGGGAAGCACTGACACTGCAGCAATTTGCAAAGTTAGCTGATATACTGGCAGAAAAATAAAACACAGCCTCTGCAATTCCGGCAGAGGCTTTTTTAACAAGGGAGGTTGCAGAACAATGAAAAAGGTGGAATTTACGTATCCGTCTCATGATGGAAAGACTCAGATTCACGCAATTTGTTGGAAACCAGATGAGAAGCCAGCTGCGGTACTTCAGATTTCCCATGGAATGGTGGAGTACATAGATCGCTATGATGAGTTTGCGGCTTTTCTGACCAGGCAGGGATATGTGGTAGTGGGAAATGACCATCTGGGACACGGAAAGTCTGTACAGGATGATTCATGGCTCGGATATTTTGCAGAAAAAGAAGGCAATAAAGTGGTGCTGCGGGATATTCACCGTCTGCGCCAGATGACAGAGAAGCGTTTCCCGGATGTGCCATATTTTATTCTGGGACACAGTATGGGATCCTTCCTGGTTCGCCAGTATCTTTGTCTCCATGGAAAGGGACTGGCAGGTGCGATCATTATGGGAACTGGACATCAGCCACAGATGGCCACTGCATTTGGCATGGCACTGTGTAAGACGATGGCATTGTTCACAGGCTGGCATTACCGAAGCTTTCTGGTAGATGCCATGGCGTTTGGGGGATACAACCGTAAGTTCGGTTCCCTGAAAGGCAGACAGTGGCTCAGCCGGAATGAAGAAAATGTGGCTGCTTATGTGAAAGATCCGCTATGCACGTACCGGTTTACTCTGAATGGATACTACAATCTTTTCTACAGTATCCATATGCTGAGTGACGAAGAAATACTGGACAGAATGCCGAAGAACCTGCCGGTATTCCTGGTAGCAGGAGAAGATGATCCGGTGGGAAATGCAGGAAAGAGCGTAAAGAAAGTATATGAACAGTTCAAACGGCTGGGGATGAAGGATGTGACATTGAAGTTATATCCACAGGACCGGCACGAGATACTGAATGAAGTAGACCGGGAAGATGTGTATAAAGACATTTTCCAGTGGATGGAATATATGAGAGCGTAAAAAAAGGGGGCTGTCGGGAAATAGACAGCCCCTTTTGAACTCAAACAAAAGATTTTATAAAGAAGTATCGTTATCCTCAGCTGAATCTACCGGATGCAGATTCTGGAAAACAGAACCATCAATAACAGGTTCGGAAGAAGCATCTTCTTCCTGTGGAATGTATTTATCAAATACTTTCACCAGAATGTGAGCATTCAGAAAAGCGATCAGTGCAAATCCAACCATAATCCATACCAACATCCCAACGGCAATAGTCTGCTGTGACAGGAAAGTCAGTACAACAGAGCCAACGATGACTGCAGCCATCAGCAGGGTACGTGGAAGATTGCCGATTGCCATAAAAAAGGCATTTTTGATCGTGTTCAGGATAGTATTGTCAAATTTGGCAAGTACCGGAAATACATATAACAGTGTCAGAGCAGCCAGCATGGCAATGGCAGCCAGCAGAATGAACATCGCCTGTGCCATGGACGGATTCATGCTGCGAATAATATGAAAATCCATGTAGAAAATAAACATGGCCACAAGAGCAGTTCCCCAGATGGCGGTAGCCTGCCGGAAGTTCTGCCGGAAAGCCTTAAAATAGCTCTTCACAATATAAGATTCCTCATCCCGTGACATCTTCAGAGTAACATAGCTGAGAGAAGTCCACGCAGCTCCGATTGTCACCACCGGGAGACAGGTAATCAGAAACACGATATTTAAAATCATCACATCCGCCAGTCTGCCCAGAAAGCGCATGATCGGACTGTCCATATTAAAAAAACTGCTCATAAAAATCCCCCCTAAAAGTCCGTGTTATAAAAGAAAAAGGTCGAAAACTGACCCTGCTAACAGTATAACAAAATCTGGGAATAATGCAAGCAGGCAATGGCAATTGGCGGAAAGATTGTCTTTGAATATTTTATACGTAAATGTAAAAAATATTCAATAAGAATTGCTTTTACAGATAGAAAGAGGTACAATAATGCTGAACATTTTGTACGCAAATGTAAAAAATATTCAAAGTAGGAGATTGCATTATGGATATTAAGAGGGATAAATATTTAAATGATCTGATAAACCGAATGCATAATGGCATGATTAAGGTGGTAACTGGAATCAGAAGATGCGGAAAGTCTTATTTACTTTTCCACATTTTTAAGAATTATTTGCTGGAAAAGGGGATACCGGAATCGCATATGATTATGATTGAACTGGATCAGAGAAAAAATAAAAAGTATAGGGATCCAGACGCAATATTAGATTATATAGAATCAAGGATTTCTGATGACGAGCCGTATTATATTATTCTTGATGAAGTACAGATGCTGAATGAATTTGAAGAGGTCTTGAATTCACTGCTTCATATCAGCAATGTGGATGTATATGTGACTGGCAGTAATTCTAAATTTTTATCAAAAGATGTGATTACAGAATTCAGAGGCAGGGGTGATGAAATTCACATTTATCCATTGACATTTAAAGAATTTATGGAAGCCTATGAGGGAGATATTTATCATGGATGGGCTGAATACGTGGTATATGGTGGTTTGCCATTGACTGTTACGATGAAAACAGAGGAACAAAAGATACATTATCTTACGAATCTGTTTCAGGAAACCTATCTGAAGGATATCATGGAAAGGCATCGTATTGAGAAAACACAGGAATTGGAAGATTTGGTGAATATACTGGCTTCTGCGATTGGATCATTAACGAATCCCCCTAAGATCGAAGCCACATTTAAAAGTGTGATTCAGTCTGCCATCAGTTTGAATACCATAAGACAATATCTGGAATATTTGGAAGATGCTTTTATTATCAATAAGGCGAACCGTTATGATGTAAAAGGAAGAAAATATATAGGTACACCACTGAAATATTATTTTGAAGATGTGGGCCTCAGGAATGCAAGGCTTGGATTCAGGCAGATTGAAGAAACACATTTGATGGAAAATATTATATACAACGAGCTGCGAAGCAGAGGATATTCAGTAGATGTCGGAATGGTCGAGAAACGTGGAAAAGACATAAACGGAAAAGAATATAAGAATCAGTTGGAAATTGATTTTGTGGCAAATCTCGGAAGCAAGCGGTATTATGTTCAATCAGCATTTAGTATGCCAACAGAAGAAAAACTTATACAGGAGAAGGCATCTCTTATAAATGTAAATGATTCTTTTAAAAAAATCATTGTTGTAAAAGATGTTGTAAATGTTACAAGAGATGAAGCGGGAATTACGACGATGAGTATCTATGACTTTCTCCTAAAGGAAAACAGTCTGGAACTCTGATTACGAAGGAGGAATCTCTTTGAAACCAGAATGGGAAAAGCGCCGCAGGCGTCTTTATGAATTAATTGAAATTGGCTGCAATTATGATGCTGCCTGCTGGGGTTATGATGTGCTCAACACTTTTACGATCCTATTAAATCTGACAGTCAGCATCCTGTATACGTATGACAACTGGGCACTGAAATATGGAAGTCTCCTTCTTACGATAGAACGCCTGACGGTTGCATTTTTTGCAGTAGACTTTTTGATGCGTGTGATTACGGCAAAGTGTCTGTATCCGAATGAATCAGAGCTGGGGGCAGTAAGAAAGTATCTGCTGTCCTTTTCTGGTATTGTAGATATGTTGTCGTTTATTCCGTATTATCTGCCAGTCTTTTTCCCGTCAGGGGCAGTGGCGTTCCGAATGCTGCGAATCATCCGTATTTTCCGGCTGTTCCGGATTAATGCCTATTATGATTCACTGAATGTGATTACCGAAGTTATTATCAGTAAAAAACAGCAGTTGATGTCTTCGGTCTTTATTATACTGGTACTGATGATTTCTTCCAGTCTGTGCATGTACAGTCTGGAAAATAAAGCTCAGCCGGAAGTATTTACCAATGCTTTTTCCGGTATCTGGTGGGCGGCTTCCACTTTGTTGACGGTAGGCTATGGAGATATCTATCCTGTCACCACAATGGGCAAAATATTTGGTATCTTTATTGCCTTTCTTGGAGTTGGAATGGTGGCCATCCCCACAGGTATTATTTCAGCCGGCTTCGTTGACCAGTATTCCCGTATCAAACGCATGAGCGAGTACGGAAAAGAAGATGATATCCATTTTATCCGGATTCCGCTGACTCCACAGGATGGATGGTGTGGACGAAAAATCAGGGATCTGCATCTGCCAAAGCATATTATTATTGCAGTTGTACAGAGAAATAAAAACGTTCTGATCCCCAATGGGGATCTGGAACTGAAGGCAGAAGATGTACTGGTGATTGGTGCAGAATCTGTACCTGACAGCGAACGGATCACATTAAAAGAGGTAACACTGGAAAAACGCCATTCATGGACCGGACATCTGATCTGCGATCTGGATATATCCAGGCACAGTGTCATTGTTTTGGTAAAACGCCACGGTAAGGCATTGATCCCATATGGAACGATGCTCCTGCAGGAAGGCGATACCGTCATTTTGTATACACAGACGTATCTGGCGAATTCAGAGGAACTGCAGATATAGGTATCAGAAAAGATGAAAATTGTATGTTAGTCATTTACGATCTGGTCATGTATGATTGACTAAAATGCAAACAGAAAACGGGATTTCCCTTGACTTTAAAGGATTCCTGGGGTACTATTATTACCGTGAAACTAAAATGATGGTAAAAACCATGACGAAGACAGTACATTTGTTGTGAAAGGCACAGCGAGCCGGAGCAGGTGAAAGTCCGGACCGAGTAAGGCAGATGGAAGATCACTTCTGAGTTTCAGAATCGAAATGAGCAATCAACTACAGACTAGATTCTGACGGATTCCCCCGTTACAGGGAGCGGATATACAGACATAATCTGACGTATCCAGAAGAGTAACAGGTGGTATAACGAGCTCTCGTCCTTTTACGGATGGGGGCTTTTTCTGTAATATGGCAAGCCATATTCCATAAAAGATTACGTTATCTAAATATATACAGAAAGGAAAAATATCATGTACAAGAAAGTATCTACCGATCTCAATTTTGTTGAGAGAGAAAAAGATGTGGAAAAGTTCTGGAAAGAGAATCACATTTTTGAAAAAAGTATGGAAAACCGTAAAGAAGGCCCAACTTACACATTCTATGATGGACCGCCAACAGCAAATGGTAAGCCACATATTGGTCACGTACTGACTCGTGTAATCAAGGACATGATTCCACGTTATCATACTATGAAGGGGGAAATGGTTCCTCGTAAAGCCGGATGGGATACCCACGGACTTCCTGTTGAGCTGGAAGTAGAAAAGATGCTGGGACTGGACGGCAAAGAGCAGATCGAAGAATATGGTCTGGTACCGTTTATCAACAAATGTAAGGAAAGTGTCTGGAAATACAAAGGAATGTGGGAGGATTTTTCCGGCACCGTTGGTTTCTGGGCTGATATGGATAATCCATATGTTACTTACCATGATGATTACATCGAATCAGAATGGTGGGCTTTAAAAGAGATCTGGAACAAGAAGCTCCTGTACAAGGGATTCAAGATTGTTCCTTACTGCCCTCGTTGCGGTACTCCGCTTTCTGCACAGGAAGTAGCACAGGGATACAAGACAGTAAAAGAGCGTTCCGCAGTGGTACGTTTCAAAGTAAAAGGGGAAGATGCTTACATTCTGGCATGGACGACCACACCTTGGACACTGCCATCCAACGTGGCTCTTTGTGTAAATCCAGATGAGACCTATGTGAAAGTAAAAGCGGCCGATGGATATACTTATTATATGGCAGAAGCCCTGGCAGATAAGATCCTCGGACCTCTGGGAACAGAAGATACTCCGGCTTATGAAGTACTGGAAACATACAAAGGAACCGATCTGGAATACAAGGAATACGAGCCATTATATCAGTGTGCGGCTGATGTAGCTGACAAGCAGCATAAGAAAGCGCACTTTGTTACCTGCGATACCTACGTAACACTGACAGATGGTACCGGTGTAGTTCATATCGCACCTGCATTTGGTGAAGATGACTCCAAAGTTGGCCGCAAATATGATCTGCCATTTGTACAGTTTGTAAATGGAAAAGGTGAAATGACCGAAGAGACTCCATTTGCCGGACTGTTTGTAAAGAAGGCTGATCCGGAAGTATTAAAAGATCTGGATGCAAGAAGCCTGCTGTTTGATGCTCCGAAATTTGAGCATGAATATCCACACTGTTGGAGATGTGATACTCCGCTGATCTACTATGCCCGTGAATCCTGGTTCATCAAGATGACAGCAGTCAAAGATGATCTGATCCGCAACAACAACACCATCAACTGGATTCCGGAAAGCATCGGAAAAGGACGTTTCGGTGACTGGCTGGAGAACGTTCAGGACTGGGGTATTTCCCGTAACCGTTACTGGGGAACTCCGTTGAACATCTGGGAATGTGAATGCGGACATATGCACTCCATCGGAAGCCGTCAGGAACTCTTCGAGATGAGTGGAAACGAAGCAGCCAAGACGGTAGAGCTGCACAGACCTTACATTGATGAAATCACCATCAAGTGTCCAGAATGTGGAAAAGAGATGCACCGTGTACCGGAAGTAATTGACTGCTGGTTCGACTCTGGAGCAATGCCATTTGCACAGCATCATTATCCATTTGAGAATAAAGACGTATTTGAAAAGCAGTTCCCTGCCAAATTTATCTCAGAAGCAGTAGACCAGACTCGTGGATGGTTCTATTCTCTGCTGGCAGAATCAACACTGCTGTTTAACAAAGCACCTTATGAGAATGTTATCGTTCTGGGACATGTACAGGATGAGAACGGACAGAAGATGAGTAAGTCCAAAGGAAATGCAGTAGATCCGTTCGATGCACTGGAAAAATACGGTGCAGATGCGATCCGCTGGTATTTCTATATCAACAGTGCACCATGGCTGCCAAACCGTTTCCATGGAAAGGCTGTTCAGGAAGGACAGCGCAAGTTCATGGGTACTCTGTGGAATACCTACGCATTCTTCGTACTGTATGCGAATATTGATGAATTCGATGCAACCAAATATACACTGGATTATGAGAAATTATCCGTTATGGATAAATGGCTCCTGTCCAAGATGAACACCATGATCAAGACCGTGGACGCAGACCTGGCAGCATACAAGATTCCGGAAACAGCAAGAGCTCTTCAGGAATTCGTAGATGACTGCAGTAACTGGTATGTACGCCGCAGCCGTGAACGTTTCTGGGCTAAGGGAATGGAACAGGATAAGATTAATGCATATATGACCCTGTATACAGCACTGGTAAATGTGGCAAAAGCAGCAGCACCGATGATTCCGTTCATGACAGAACAGATTTATCAGAATCTGGTATGCAGCATTGATAAGACAGCACCGGAAAGTGTACATCTCTGCGATTTCCCTGTTGCAGATGAAGCACACATTGATCCGGAACTGGAAGCTGATATGGATGAAGTACTGAAAGTAGTAGTACTTGGACGTGCAGCAAGAAATGCAGCCAATGTCAAGAACAGACAGCCGATTGCCAATATGTATGTAAAAGCACCAAAGGCCCTGTCTGAATACTTTACAGACATTATCCGTGATGAGTTGAACAGTAAACAGGTAACCTTTACCGATGAAGTAGATGGCTTTGTATCTTATACCTTTAAGCCACAGCTGAAGACAGTGGGACCAAAATACGGCAAGCTTCTTGGCGCAATTCGTCAGCAGTTATCTGCTCTGGACGGTCAGGCTGCCATGAAGGAGCTCAAAGAGACAGGTGCCCTTCGCCTTGACATAGAAGGCGATACTGATGTAGTATTAACGAGTGATGATCTGCTGATTGAAACAGCACAGTCTGAAGATTATGTAACGGAACAGGATAATGACGTGACCGTTGTTCTTGAGATCAAGCTGACGCCGGAACTGATTGAAGAAGGATTTGTCAATGAGCTGATCAGTAAAGTACAGACAATGAGAAAAGAAGCAGACTTCCAGGTGATGGACAGAATTGTTGTCTATGCGAAGGGTAATGAGAAGATCGAACAGATTTTAAGTACCCACAGAGAAGAAATCGAATCTGCAGTACTGGCCAATGACATAGTACTCGGCAGCACCAGTGGTTATGAAAAAGACTGGAATATCAATGGTGAAAAAGTCACCATGGCTGTTGAAAAGCAGTAGAGAATGAAGGGAGAAGCGAATGACAGCTAAGAAGTTTAATAAGAAAGAGTTTATCAGAGAAGTAAAAGCCAATGTAAAAGCTTTATATCGTAAGAATCTGGAAGAAGCTACACAGCAGCAGATTTTTCAGGCAGTATCTTATGCGGTAAAAGATGAGATCATTGAGAACTGGCTGGCAACTCAGGAACAGTATGAGAAGGATGATCCGAAGTATGTATATTATATGTCCATGGAATTCCTGATGGGTCGTGCACTGGGTAACAACATGATCAACCTGACGATTTACGATGAAGTAAAAGAAGCACTGGAAGAGATTGGCTTTGATATCAACGTGATCGAAGATCAGGAGCCAGATGCCGCTCTTGGCAATGGTGGTCTGGGTCGTCTGGCAGCGTGCTTCCTGGATTCTCTTGCAACTTTGGGCTATCCGGCATACGGATGCGGTATCCGCTACCGTTATGGTATGTTCAAACAGAAGATTGAAGACGGATATCAGGTAGAAGTACCGGATAACTGGCTGAAAGATGGCAATCCATTCGAGCTGCGCCGCCCGGAATATGCAAAAGAAGTAAAATTCGGCGGTTATGTTCGTGTAGAATATGATGAGAAGACCGGACGTAACTACTACAAACAGGAAGGATATCAGTCAGTACGTGCCGTACCATATGATTTCCCGATCGTTGGTTACAATAACAATATCGTAAATACCTTACGTATCTGGGATGCAGAAGCAATCAGCGAATTCCAGCTGGATTCTTTCGACAAAGGTGATTACCGCAAGGCTGTAGAACAGGAAAACCTGGCTCGTAACATCGTAGAAGTTCTGTATCCGAATGATAACCACTATGCAGGAAAAGAACTGCGTCTGAAACAGCAGTACTTCTTTATTTCTGCAAGTGTGCAGGCAGCCGTTGCAAAATATAAGAAGAACCATGATGACATCCGCAAGTTCTATGAAAAAGCAACTTTCCAGCTGAATGATACCCATCCAACGGTGGCAGTTGCTGAACTGATGCGTATCCTTCTGGATGAAGAAGGCCTGACATGGGATGAAGCATGGGAAGTTACTTCCAGGACATGTGCATACACCAACCATACCATCATGGCAGAAGCTTTGGAAAAATGGCCAATTGAGCTGTTCTCCAGACTGCTTCCTCGTGTATATCAGATTATTGAAGAGATCAATCGTCGTTTTGTAGCACAGATTGAAGCAAAATATCCTGGTGATTTCGAAAAAGTCCGTAAGATGGCTATCATCTTCGACGGACAGGTGAAGATGGCACATCTTGCAATCGCAGCAGGTTACTCTGTAAACGGTGTTGCACAGCTTCATACTGAGATCCTGAAGAATCAGGAACTGAAAGACTTCTATCAGATGATGCCAGAGAAGTTCAACAACAAGACCAATGGTATCACACAGAGACGTTTCCTGCTTCACGGCAATCCACTGCTGGCATCCTGGATCACAGATCATATCGGAGACGAATGGATCACCGATCTGCCACAGCTTTCCAGACTGAAAGTCTATGTAGATGATCCAAAGGCACAGCAGGAATTCATGAATATCAAATACCAGAATAAAGTACGTCTGGCAAAATACATTCAGGAACACAATGGTATCGAAGTAGATCCACGTTCTATCTTCGATGTACAGGTTAAGAGACTTCATGAATACAAACGTCAGTTACTGAACATCCTTCATGTAATGTACCTGTACAACCAGATCAAAGACCATCCGGAAATGGATTTCTACCCAAGAACATTCATCTTCGGTGCCAAGGCAGCAGCTGGCTACAGACGTGCCAAACTGACCATTAAGCTGATCAACTCTGTAGCAGATGTGATCAACAACGATGCTTCTATTAAGAATAAACTGAAAGTAGTCTTCATCGAAGATTACCGTGTATCCAACGCAGAATGGATCTTTGCAGCAGCAGATGTATCCGAACAGATCTCCACAGCTTCCAAGGAAGCATCCGGAACCGGTAACATGAAGTTCATGCTGAACGGTGCTCCGACTCTGGGAACCATGGACGGTGCCAATGTCGAGATCGTAGAAGAAGTTGGAAAAGAGAATGCATTCATCTTCGGTCTGTCCGCAGACGAGGTTATCAACTATGAACAGAATGGTGGATACCATCCAGAAAACATCTTCAACAGCGATCAGGATATCAGACGTGTGCTGATGCAGCTGATCAATGGAGAATATGCACCAGATGATCCAGAAAGATTCCGTGAGATCTATGATTCTCTGCTGAACACCAAGAGCAGCGACCGCGCAGACACTTACTTCATTTTGGCTGACTTCCGCTCTTATGCAGATGCACAGAAACGTGTAGAAGAAGCATACAGAGACGAGGCAGGATGGGCTAAGATGGCGATGCTGAACACTGCATGCAGTGGTAAGTTCACATCTGACAGAACGATTCAGCAGTACGTGGATGAGATCTGGCACCTGCAGAAAGAAACTGTAAAAGTAAAATAAAGATTCGTTCATTGTAAAATAAGGAATGAGTTGTAAAAAGGGACTGTACATATGTCATGTATGGTTCCTTTTTGTGTATAACTTTCTTTCTCTGTTCATATAATATCCTGGGAGGGTATGTGTATGAAGCTGAAATTTTATACGGAACAGGTCCTGACGGTTCTGCTGGTAGTGATTTTACTGCCTTGTGCCATTACATTGCTGTTGAATAGCAGAATGAGCCGAATCTATCAGGCGATACAGGATGAGACGAAGTATATTTCCATAGAAAGTGGAGATAAGACAGAGGAGATCAGTCTGGAAGAATATGTGCTGGAGGTGACGGCGTCTGAGCTGCCTGCAGATACGCAGCTGGAAGCAATCAAGGCGCAGATGGTTCTGGTGCGCACCAATGCGTATCGTCAGCTGCAAAACGATGGTATCCGGCCAAAGGAACGAATGTCACTGGCAGAGATAGAACTTATGAGAAATGGAGATGCGTTCCGGAAAGCACAGAAGGAGACGAAGGGAGAGATCTTAACATGGCAGGGAAAACCGATTCTGGCTTCCTATCATCCGGTCAGTGCCGGGCAGACAAGAGAAGCAAGAGAAGTGTTCCGGTCAGAGGATTATCCATATCTGACAGGGAAGGCCTGTCCGGGAGATAAGGATGCACCACAGTATCGACAAAGTATTCAGATTGATGAGTCCTGGAGAAATATGGAAATCGAAGAAAAAGACAGCGCCGGATATGTACTGCGTCTGAAGCTGAATGATACCGAAATGTCCGGCGAAGAATTCAGGATCAAACTGGGACTGCCTTCTTCGAATTTTCGAGTTGAGAAAAATGGAGATGGTGTCTTTGTGATCACAAGAGGGATCGGGCATGGATTGGGTATGAGTCAGTATACCGCACAGCAGCTGGCGAAAAATGGTACTGGTTACCGGGAGATACTGGCGTATTTTTTTGATCAGACGAAGCTGGAATCCATAGCAGACATAGTTTGAAAAATGGTAACTGTGAAGGTACTGAACAGTTCCGAAAAATGTATAAATCCATCGCAAATGGTAATACTGGAAATAGAACGATATAGAAATTGTATTACGAGGTGAAAGCGATGGAAAAAGGAAAGATATTCGATTTTATCAGAAAAAGAGGAACACTTGGGGTACTGACACTGGCACTGGTGGGGATTGTGGCCTTTGCATCCTATCGGACAAGTTATCCGGTGACAACAGAGACAGAGGAACAGAAGGAAAGCACGCAGACCAGTCAGACGGAAACGGTGGATAGTGCAAAGAATGCATCACTGGCAACTGTGGATCAGATAGACGATGGGCAGAAGGAGGCGGCGCAGATAGCAAATACGACAAGCGTGCAGGCGCAGATCGCCGATGGCGGGGAGCCAGCAGTCGGTACAGACAGTGCTCAGGAAAATGAGACTGAGGCAGCCAGAAAGGATACCAGAGAAGTTTCCGCAGAGAGTGATGCGATGACAGAAGATACCCAGGAAGTACTTTCAGGAAGCGTAATTTCTCCTACGGTTCAATTTACAGAAGACTCCTCTTTGAGCTGGCCGGCAGCCGGAAGTATTCTGATGGACTACAGCATGGATGGAACTGTATATTTCCAGACACTCAATGAGTACAAATATAATCCGGCACTGATCATCAGCAGTCAGACAGGCAATCCAGTGGTTGCAGCTGCCAAAGGAATTGTGGAAAGCATAGATATCAATGAAGAGACAGGAACCACACTGACTATGAATATTGGTGATAATTATGAACTGATTTATGGACAGCTGAAGGAAGTAGCAGTTGCACAGGGAGATGTAGTAGAACAGGGTGAGCTGCTGGGATATGTCAGTGAACCGACCAAGTACTACTGCGAAGAAGGAAGCAACCTTTATTTTGCAATGAAAAAAGATGGACAGGTCACGGATCCGTGCCTGTATCTGGAATAAAAATAGAAAGCCCACGGCAAACACCGTGGGCTATTGTTACGTTTGAATACCAGAAAAACAGGCATGAAAAAAGCGGGTGATGGGAATCGAACCCACGTATCCAGCTTGGAAGGCTGGTGTTCTACCATTGAACTACACCCGCAAATCATATAAAATGAAACACTGAAGTGAATCAGATGCCCAGAACCGGAATCGAACCAGTGACACGAGGATTTTCAGTCCTCTGCTCTACCAACTGAGCTATCTGGGCTTAGTGAAAAGCATGTTTCGCTTGACACATGAAAGATTATAATAGATAGAACGGAATATGTCAAGCAGAAAATTTTCATATTTGACTCAAGATTTTTTTATGAGAGGAAAAGCCAGAATTCTTGCATATGCAAAAGTAAATGTGCTATACTCCCTAGTAATGATGTTTTTTTAGAGTATGGAGGATATATGGACAGACTGGTAACATCAATATTAGAAAATTATAAAGAATATCCGATTATCAGTAATATCGATTCAGAGAATCACCTGAATCGGGAAGTGATTATAGAGGTTCTGGAGAATATTCGGAAAGTTTTGTTCCCGGGCTATTTCAGTCAGAAGAAGCTCAGTGACGACAGTGTCAAATATTATGTAGGAGATTTGCTGGAAGATATTCAGTATAATCTGACGAAGCAGGTTAAGAAAGCACTGAAGTATGTGTCTGGTGACAGTCTTTCGGAAAAAGAAGCCAGAGAGAAAGCAGAACAGATAGCAGCTCAGTTCCTGGAGCGTATTCCGGCGATCCGTGGTATGCTGGCCAAAGATGTACAGGCGGCCTATGATGGTGACCCGGCTGCATTTAATACCGATGAGGTTATCTTTTCCTATCCAGGGGTGTTTGCCATTACGGTGAACCGGGTGGCACATGAACTGTTTTTACTGAAGGTACCGATGATCCCGCGTATTATGACAGAGTATGCCCACAATCTTACCGGGATTGATATTCACCCGGGAGCAACCATAGGGGAATACTTCTTTATCGACCATGGAACCGGTGTGGTAGTTGGTGAGACAACAAGGATTGGTAATAATGTAAAGATCTATCAGGGCGTGACTCTGGGAGCGTTATCCACAAGAGGCGGCCAGTCCCTGCGCAGTACCAGGCGTCATCCGACCCTGAAGGACAATGTAACGGTATATTCCGGTGCATCTATCCTGGGTGGGGAGACTGTGATCGGCGAAGGTGCCGTGATTGGAAGTAATGCATTTATTACTTCTTCGGTACCGGATCAGACCAGGGTAAGCATCAAGAATCCAGAACTGAAGTTTAAGGTCAGAGGAACGATGCAGACACAGGAACTTGGTCAGGAAGGTTTCTTCAATCGGCCTGAGAAAGATTAAGATTATGATATGTTTTACGAGGAGGAAAAAAAGATGTCTGGTTACAAGGAAATGAGCAAGGAACAGTTACTGCATGAGAAAGACATGCTGGAGCAGAAGTTTAAAGAGGTTCAGGACAGAAACCTGAAGCTGGATATGTCCAGAGGAAAGCCTTCAGCAGCACAGCTGAATCTGTCTAACGGTATGATGGATGTACTGAACAGCAAGTCTGATATGGTCTGCGAATCTGGAGTAGACTGCAGGAACTATGGGGTGATGGATGGTATTCCGGAAGCAAGAAAGCTGCTGGCAGATATGTCAGAAGTTCCGGAAAAGAATATTCTGATTTATGGCAACTCCAGCCTGAATGTGATGTTTGATACAGTAGCCCGTGCCATGGTTATGGGTGTATGTGGACACACACCATGGAGCAAGCTGGATAAACCAGTGAAGTTCCTGTGCCCTGTGCCTGGATATGACAGACATTTTGGAATTACCGAGTTCTTCGGCATCGAGATGATCAATGTACCGCTTCTTTCGACTGGTCCAGACATGGATATGGTAGAAAAGCTGGTATCCGAAGATCCATATATCAAGGGAATCTGGTGTGTACCGAAATACTCCAATCCATCCGGAGTATCCTATTCTGATGATACGGTACTGCGTTTCGCACATCTGCAGCCTGCAGCACCAGATTTCCGTATTTACTGGGATAATGCTTATTCCATTCACCATTTATACGATGATGATCAGGATGTGATTCTGGAACTGCTTTCTGAATGTGAAAAAGCAGGTAACCCGGATCTGGTTTATAAGTTTATTTCCACATCCAAGGTAAGCTTCCCTGGTTCTGGTATTGCCGCTATGGCAGCATCAGAAGCTAACCTGGCAGATGCAAGAAGATTTATGAATTATCAGACCATCGGTCATGATAAGCTGAATCAGCTGCGCCATGTACGTTTCTTCAAAGATATGGATGGTATGAGAGAACATATGAAGAAGCATGCAGCAATCCTGCGTCCGAAGTTCGAAGCAGTGCTGGGCGTCCTGGATCGTGAGCTGGGCGGACTGGAGATCGGAAGCTGGAGCAGACCAAAGGGAGGATACTTCATTTCCTTTGATGCGCTTCCGGGATGTGCCAAGGCCATTGTAGCCAAGGCAAAAGAGGCCGGTGTGATCATGACCAAGGCTGGTGCAACCTATCCATATGGAAAGGATCCACAGGACAGCAATATCCGTATTGCGCCATCTTTCCCGACACCGGAAGATCTGGCAGCAGCTGCAGAAGTCTTTGTACTGAGTGTGAAGCTGGTAAGTATTGATAAGATTCTGGAAGAGAGATAAGAGATGACTCTGGCATCATAAAATCTTAAGATAGAGGAAGTAATAATGCACTTGTGTTATTACTTCCTTTTGAGTATACTGGAAAGAGATAAAATGAAAAAGAGGTAGCAGAAAAATGAAAATAGTAGTTCTGGCAGGTGGAACCAGCACAGAAAGAGAAATCTCTATTGTATCCGGTAGTAAAGTATGTGAAGCACTGAGAAGCAAAGGACATCAGGCAGTTTTAGTGGATGTATTTTGTGGAAGAGAAGACACAGATGTGGATACGATTTTTACCGACCCTTTTGATCTGGAAAAAGAGGTCGCATATATGAGCAGCTTTAATGATCAGATAACGAAGATCCAGAGGGAGAGAAAGTCATTCTTCGGACCAAAGGTTCTGGGACTTTGTAATGCAGCGGATGTGGTATTCCTGGCACTTCACGGAGCATGTGGAGAAGATGGCCGTGTGCAGGCCACGTTTGATCTCATGGGTATTCCGTATACTGGAAGTGGATACCTGGGAAGTGCACTGGCTATGGATAAGAGCATTACCAAGCAGCTGTTCATGGAGAACGGAGTTCCGACACCGAAGGGGATCATTCTTCATAAGAAGGATGTGCAAAAGAGTGCAAAAGAACTGGGCTTTACGTTCCCATGTGTGGTAAAGACCGCATGTGGCGGCTCCAGTGTAGGTGTCTATATTGTAAAGACAGAAGAAGAATTTGCTCAGGCTCTGAAGAACGGCTTTTCTTATGAAGATAAGCTGGTTGTGGAAGAGTATGTGAAGGGAAGAGAATTCTCTATAGGTGTAGTAGATGGAAAAGCCTATCCGATTATTGAGATTGCGCCGATTGTAGGATTCTATGATTATAAGAACAAGTATCAGGCAGGCAGCACCATTGAGACCTGCCCGGCAGAATTATCAGAAGAACTGACCAGAAAGATGCAGCGTATCGCAGAGATGGGATATCAGGTGCTTCGCCTGGAAAATTATGCAAGACTGGACTTTATGATGGACGAATCCCATAATATGTACTGTCTGGAGGCGAATACACTTCCGGGCATGACACCGACCAGCCTTCTTCCACAGGAAGCGGAAGTACTGGGAATGTCTTTTGCCGATCTGTGTGATAAGCTGATCAGTGTATCATTAGAGAATAAGTAGGAGCATACTCCATATGAAAAATATGACACTTGGAAATATTGCTGCTGCCTGTGGCGGTATCTACCACGGCACAGAAGCAGCAAAAGAAAAAACGATCGCAGAGATCACGACGGACAGCCGCAAAGCAGGAAAAGACAGCCTGTTTGTGGCAATTAAGGGAGAAAGGGTAGATGCCCATAAGTTTATCCCGGCCGTATTTGAACAGGGGGCACTGTGTGTGATCAGCGAGCAGGAATTAGCAGATCCGGCTGGCGCATACATACAGGTGGATTCTTCGCTGCAGGCGATCAAAGATATTGCAGAATTTTACAGAAAACAGCTGGATATCAAAGTGGTTGGCATCACGGGAAGTGTGGGGAAGACCAGTACCAAAGAGATGATCGCTTCCGTATTGTCGGAAAAGTACAGAGTTCTCAAGACTCTTGGGAACTTTAACAATGAACTGGGACTTCCGCTGACGGTATTTCGTCTGAGAGAGGAAGACGAGATCGCTGTTCTGGAGATGGGAATCAGTCATTTCGGTGAGATGCATCGTCTGAGTAAGATTGCCAGACCGGATATTTGTGTGATAACCAATATTGGACAGTGCCATCTGGAGTTCCTTGGGGACCGGGATGGGGTCCTGAAAGCGAAATCAGAGATTTTTGATTATCTGGCGCCGGATGGAACAATCGTACTCAACGGTGATGACGATAAGCTGGCCACGTTACAGGAAGTCGAAGGCATACAGCCGGTCTTTTTTGGAATCGACAGTGACCGAACGATTTCTGCCACACAGATCCACAGTCTGGGGCTGAAGGGGATCGCCTGCCGAATCTGTACCGGACAGGGTGATTTTGATGTGACTATCCCGATTCCGGGGTACCACATGGTATATAATGCACTGGCAGGAACGGCCGTTGGTCTGTCCCTTGGGATGACGACAGAGGAGATCAAACGGGGAATCGAGAAGCTGGAGTCTTTGAGTGGAAGATTTCACATTATCGAGACAGATAACTATACGGTAGTAGATGACTGTTACAATGCAAACCCGGTATCAATGAAGGCATCTTTAAAGGTCCTTGGTGATGCACTGGGAAGAAAAGTGGCGATCCTGGGAGATATGGGAGAGCTGGGGGAGAATGAGCAGCAGCTTCACGAAGAAGTAGGTGTGGCAGCAGGGCAGCAGGGAATTCAGATGTTGATCTGCGTAGGTGCCTTATCAGAAGGCATGGCAAAGGCTGCAAAAGAGACGAACCCTCAGATGGAAGTGATCCATAAGCAGACACTGAAAGAGGCTATCAGCAGCCTCCCACAGTATCTGAAACAGGGAGACACGATTTTGGTGAAGGCATCTCATTTTATGCATTTCGAAAAAATAGTCGAAGTGCTGACAAAGCAGGAGTAAAAGGAGGATAAGAACATGAAAAAGAGAATACTGAGCAGTATTGCACTTGGTCTGGCACTTACCATTGGCTGTGCCGTACCGGCTATGGCAGACAGCCGCAGAGTGGTGACACTGGGAGCGGATCTGACACAGGATCAGCAGAACACTATGATGAAGTATTTTGGTGTCAGTGCAGATACCGTGGATATTATTTATATCAACAATAATGATGAAAGAGAACATCTGGGTTCCTATGTTCCACTGGAACAGATCGGAACAAAGACCTTTAGCTGCGCACTGGTAGCACCGACTACCAAGGGTGGCATTCAGGTCAAGACAGCGAACTTAAGCTGGGTAACCTGTAACATGATTGCATCTACCCTGTCAACTTCCGGAGTAACTAACTGTCAGGTAGTAGCGGCATCTCCGTTTGAAGTATCTGGAACCGGAGCACTGACCGGAGTAATCATGGCTTACGAGACAGCCAGTGATGTGACGCTGGATGAGGAAAAGAAAGATCTGGCAAATGAAGAACTGGTAACCACCGGTAATCTGGCAGATACAGTGGGACAGAGTAAGGCAACTGCAGTGATTAATGAGACGAAGATGCAGGTAATTGAGAATAATGTGACGGATATCGGAGAGATCAACAATATCGTGAACAATGTTTCTAATAATTATGATGTGACCATGAGCCAGGATCAGAGTGACGAGATCGCGGCCCTGATGCAGAAGATTGCACAGCAGGATTACGATATCACACAGCTGAAGGCAACACTGGAGCGTGTACAGGCGAACGTGGCCGGAGATGCAGGTGCATCAGAGGAACAGCAGGCGGAAGCAGAGAAGAAGGCACAGGAAGCTGAGGCCGCAGCGGAAGAACAGACACAGGAAAGTGAAGCAGCACAGGATAATGCTGATATTACCATTGACGGTGCACAGAATCAGACAGAAAATATTCTGGATAATACTGATATTTCTGCACTGGATCCAAATGGTACCAATGCATCAGAATCTACGACCACACAGACTGTTCTGGAACAGACAGAGACTGAGACAGAAGGCGAGAATGGAACTGGTATTCCGGAAGCAACCGGAGATGGAACAGTAACCAGCGAAGCTGCTGAGACAGAAGCAATCACAGAGGCAGCAACAGAAGCAGGAGCAGAAACCGAGAGCACAATCAAAGCAGAAGATCTGGATCCGGAAAAGAAAGCGATCTATGATGAAGTGAAGTCCAATCTGGATCAGGCTTATACAGAGAAGCAGGTAACCGGAGATGATGGAACCGTGGTATATCTGACCGAAGATGCTGCAAAGAAGCTGCCAGAAGCAGTAGAAAAATATCTGCTGAAGGTGCTGGCAGAAGGAGCAGATAAGGTTGCGCAGGAAGAGGCACTGGATACAGAGATTCCTCAGAACATTGTAGAAGAGACACAGGATCTGGCAGAAGATAAACATTATGAAGATGCAGATCTGGTACAGATGGATAAATATGTCAGAAGACTGGTTCTGAAAGACTCTGAGAAGATTCTGGAAGATTCTCAGCTGGAGAACAATGATGCAGTGGTTGTTTATCGTAGTATCATGGTTATTCTGGAAGCAGGATTTGGCGTAGAACAGCCAGATCTGGAGTCCGAAGCAGCAGTAAGCGAGGATGCAGCTCAGGAAGCTCCGGTAGAAGAACAGAATGAAGATGGTGCAGAAGACGAATTTGCAGATTTCCAGGAAGAGACTGGAAGTTTCTAAAACCAACGGGGACGGTGTTTTCTGGCTCTTTAGAGTCAGAAAACACCGTCCCTATTAGTTTAATTATTTTTCTGATACATTTCCGTGATCACATCTCTGGTGTAAGCACCCAGGAATTTCCGATCTTCTTTGGATAATTCTTTTGGATGAATCGGTTTGCCATATTCCAGAATGACATTGGCTGGGCGGATCCATGGCATATGATTCTCAAAGATATCATCACTGTGGCAAATAGCCATTGGGATGATAGCACATCCTGTCTTTTCAGCCATCTTCAGACTGCCCTCTTTAAATGGAAGAAGTTCCTCTCCATGATTCCGGGTCCCTTCCGGGTAAATACACATGGAAATACCGGACTTCATCTGTTCCACACCGGTCAGAATGGTTTTCAGCCCCTGACGGATATCGGAACGATTCAGAAACAGGCAGTAAAGACGTCTCATCCAGGCAGACAGCAGTGGGATTTTTTCCAGATTATCCTTAGAAACAAAGCCGGTCAGATCCGGACATCGGCTGTAAGCCGTCACCACATCAAAATAGCTTCTGTGATTTCCCACATAGAGAACCGTTTCGCCCTTCGGTATGTTCTCTTCTCCGATAATAGTCAGATGAGAACCGGTCTCCCAGAAAATCAGTTTGAATACTCCCTGTATGATGCGCAGGGAGGAAATATCTCTTGCACGGGGATTGAACTTTCCAATGATCCATTCTACGATCAGAACCGGGATGGACAGAATCAGAAACAGTACAAGCGTCAGTGCAACGATGATCAGTCGTATCATAATGATTTCCTTTCTGTTTTCTATAAATTTTCAATTGCTTCTGTAACAGTATACTGAAAATCCAGGCATCTTGCAATCAGAAAAACATATTCCCAGAGGCTCCTTCATAAAGATAGTAGAAAAGAAAGAATGAGGGGGAGATGTTATGTCTGAAATGCGAAAATATGGAATATGGCTGCTGCTTCTGGGGGCAATCCTGTTGCTGGCAGGCTGCAGCGTGGCAAAGAAGCAGTCTGACCAGCATCAGGATCTGGAATGCACTGTGTTGAAGGAAGATGAGATTCCACAGCCGTTGGCTGAGGTGATTGAGGAAAATAAAACCAAAGAAATGAAGCTGAGTTATGAAAAAGATGGATTGCTTTATATCGCCCGTGGATTTGGCGAGCAGAAAACCGGTGGATATAGCATCACAACAAAATACTGTTACCTGGATGAGGATGGCATTCATATCCGGTTTGAACTGTTGGGGCCATCCGCCGGGGAAACACTGCCGGAAGAGGCAACCTGGCCATATATCGTTGTGAGGCTGGAGAAAACCGGAGAAAGTATCTTGTTTGAATAATGAGAGATCAGGGAGGTGCAAGATGGATCTGTTAAAAAAGAATATCAGACTGCTGAGAGAAAACGGAAGTACCACAGACCAGATGACACTGGAGGAAGATTGTATCGTGCCGGATAGCCTGCCGGATGCCGGTAAAATAGTGTGGAAAAAGGCCATGCTGAATGTGGATGAAATACAGACAGAAGATAGCCGGATTACCTTAAATGGTCAGTGGAAGGTGCAGATTCTGTATCAGGATGATACGCAGGAGCATCGGATTCACCGATTGGAAGAGACGATTCCTTTTCAGGAGAGCCGGATGCTGGAGGGAAAAGTGGGAAAAGAAAACGTACAGGTAGGATGGGAACTGGAGGATATCACCGTCTCACTGATCAATTCCAGAAAAGTAAGTATCAGAGGACTGATCACCTTTGTATTTCACTTAGAAGAAAGCAAAGAGATTCAGGCAGCAGTAGAATTACATGGAATAGCGGATGTGAGCATTCAGACAAAAGAACTGGAGCTGTTGGAACTGAAAAATTGTAAAAAAGATATTTACCGGTTGAAGGAAAGTCTGACACTGCCATCCAGCAAATCGACGATTCGAACGATCCTCTGGGACAGTGTGCAGCTACGTGGAATTGAAGTGCGGCCGGAAGATGGCAAACTGTCCATTCGTGGAGAATTGTTTCTGTTTCTTTTATATGAAGGGGAGGAAGAACAGGCGGGACTTCAGTGGCTGGAGTCAGCAGTTCCGTTCCAGGGAAATCTGGATTGTCCGGGGGCAGGAGCAGATCTGGTCTCTCAGGTAGAGGTGCAGATGGAACATTGCAGCATAGAAGCATCAGAAGACTATGATGGAGAAAAAAGGCAGCTTTCTATAGAAGCAGCACTTGGAATGGCCATCCATTTATATGAAGAAGAACGTGCAGGCATTTTGACGGATATATATTCGCCGGTAAAAGAACTGGTTCCAGAGCGGGAGATCAGTCAGTATGAAAGCCTGGTGGCAAAGAGCAGCTTTCGTATCAAAGCAGGCGGAAAAGGGAGACTTACGGCCACGCAGCCAAGAATCTTGCAGGTCTGCAGCAGCATAGGTACGGTAAAGATGGATGATGTGCGCATAACTGAAAAGGGACTGATGCTGGAGGGCGCTGTGATGGTGCAGGTGCTGTATCTGTCTTCAGATGATAAGAATCCGTATGCAGTGATGGAAGCTGCAGTACCATTTCAACAGCTGGCGTCAATGGAACAGCTGGATGAACACTGTCGGTTCCGAATTCAGAATCATCTGGAGCAGCTGGGCGTCAATATGCTGGACAGCGAAACAGCAGAGATCAAAGCAACAGTGGCTATGGAACTTTTTGTGGTAAAAGAACAGCAGGAGGCATTTATCACAGATATCGAGATCAGGGAAATGGATCTGAGAAAGATACAGGAGATGCCTGGAATCGTGGGCTACATTGTGCAGCCGGGAGACACCTTATGGAGTATTGCCAAACGATACTATACGACTCCGGAGCGGATCTGCCAGCTGAACCAGATAGAAGAAAAAGAGGTAAGACCGGGAACAGGGCTGATCATTATAAAAACTGTTTTATCGAACTAACTAGCTGATTGACAATCAGAAAAAAGATGATAGAATAAAGACATAACTGTATACAATGTACGAGGGAAATACATATGAGAGAACTGAAATTGAAAGCAAGAGCCAAGATCAATCTTGGGCTGGACGTGGTAAGAAAGCGGGAAGACGGGTATCATGAGGTACGAATGATTATGCAGATGATCAACCTGTATGATAAGATCACGTTACGCAAAAAGACGGAACCTGGCATCACAGTGACTGCGAATCTGTCGTATCTTCCGGTGAATGAGGACAATCTGGTGTATCGTGCAGCGAAGCTGCTGATGGATGAATTCCAGGTGGATGGTGGTCTGGAGATTGAACTTCAGAAGTATATTCCGGTAGCAGCGGGAATGGCCGGAGGAAGTACAGATGCCGCTGCCGTCATGGTAGGTGTGAACAGAATATTCCAGCTGGGGCTGAATAAAAAGCAGCTGATGGAACGTGGCGTGAAGATCGGTGCGGATGTACCATTCTGTATTATGAGAGGTACGGCTCTGGCGGAGGGGATCGGAGAAGAACTGACCCCGCTTCCAGCTATGCCACATTGCAGCCTGGTGATTGCCAAGCCGAAGATCCATGTATCGACAAAATTCGTATATGGCAACCTGAAGGTGAGGGAACTTACCGAACATCCGGATATTGACGGACAGGTACAGGCGCTGCGTGAGAACGATCTGGAGCAGCTGGTGGCCAGGATGGGAAATGTTCTGGAGACTGTGACGATACCAGCCTATCCGGTTATAGATGAGATCAAGCATACGATGATGAAATACGGTGCAATGGGAGCGATGATGAGCGGAAGCGGCCCAACCGTATTTGGAATATTTGAAAAAGAAGACAAAGCGCAGGAAGTCTGTCGTCTGCTGAAAAAAGACAAAGCAGCAAAACAGGTTTATCTGGTACGACAATAAAGTTTGGACGAAGATACGGAGGAAAAAAGATGGATAATTTTCAGGTAAATATGAATGAATATCTCCCATTGCGTGATGTGGTTTTCCAGACCCTTCGAAATGCGATCCTTAAGGGAGAATTAAAGCCAGGAGAAAGACTGATGGAGATCCAGCTGGCACAGAAGCTTGGTGTCAGCAGAACTCCGGTAAGGGAAGCCTTAAGAAAGCTGGAGCTGGAAGGTCTGGTGATTATGATTCCGCGAAGAGGGGCGATCGTTGCGGATATCACGATTCAGGATCTGAATGATGTACTGGAAGTACGGGAAGCACTGGAGGAACTGGCTGTAAAGAAAGCCTGCGACTGTGCAACAGAAGAGCAGCTGAAGGCTTTAAAGCAGGCGGCCAATGATTTTAAGCGCTGTGCAGAAGGAGAGGATCTGCTGGGCTGTGTGGGAGCGGATATGCAGTTCCATGAGATTATTTATGCAGCGACCAATAATAAAAGACTGCAGCAGATGCTGCTGAACTTAAGAGAGCAGATGTACCGTTACCGTATGGAATATATGAAGGATAAGAGAATGTACAAGCTGCTGATCGATGAGCATGATGCGATCCGTAAAGCAATCAAAAAGAAGGATAAAGAAAAAGCCGGACTGGTGATGAAAACGCATATCATCAACCAGCAGGAAGCCATTGAACGGAACCTGGCAGGACCGGAAAAATAAAACAAAAAGGGCTGTTCGGATATTTATATTTGACATAATTCTGAACAGCTCTTACAATAAAGAAAAATAATAAAAGGAGATTACTAATATGGAAGCATCAAAAGTATACTTTACCAATCTGCGTACCGGGACGAATACCAATCTGCAGCAGAAGCTGACGAAACTGGTAAAAAAAGCAGGTATTGCGAATATTGATTTTGAGAATAAGTATGTAGCGATCAAGATTCATTTCGGTGAACCTGGAAACCTGGCATTTCTTCGTCCAAACTATGCCAGAACCATTGCAGATATTGTAAAAGAACTGGGTGGAAAACCATATCTGACAGACTGCAATACGCTGTATGTAGGTGGCCGTAAGAATGCACTGGATCACATCGAGAGTGCTTATCTGAATGGCTTTACACCATATACGACCGGATGCCATATCCTGATTGGCGATGGACTGAAGGGAACAGATGACGTTCTGGTACCGGTAGAAGGCGGCGAATATGTAAAAGAAGCGAAGATCGGACGTGCCATTATGGATGCGGACGTATTCCTGACACTGACACATTTTAAGGGACATGAAGCAACCGGATTTGGTGGCACGCTGAAGAACATTGGTATGGGATGTGGTTCCCGTGCCGGTAAGATGGAGATGCACAGTGCCGGAAAGCCACATGTAGACCAGGAACTTTGTATCGGATGTGGAGCCTGCTCCAGAATCTGTGCACACAGCGCAGCTGTCGTGACAGATAAGAAGGCATCTATCAATCATGACAAGTGCGTAGGGTGCGGACGTTGCATCGGAGTCTGTCCAAAGGATGCTGTTCTGGCAGCCAGCGATGAGGCGAACGATATCCTGAACTGCAAGATTGCAGAATATTCAAAAGCAGTCATCAACAATCGTCCGGCTTTCCATATCAGTCTGGTTATGGATGTATCTCCGAACTGTGACTGTCATGCAGAAAATGACCTTCCTATTGTACCGGATGTAGGTATGTTTGCATCCTTTGACCCGGTAGCACTGGACAAGGCCTGTGCAGATGCAGTAAATGCGCAGCCGGTTATCCATGGAAGTGTACTGGAAGAGCATGTGAAAGAACATGAGGAAGAAAGTAAACACCATGATCATTTCCATATGAGCCATCCAGATACCAACTGGGTAAGCTGTATTGAGCATGCCAAGAAGCTTGGTCTGGGCACTGATGAGTACGAATTAATTGAGATAAAGTAGTAGGAAAGTAAAAAAACAGGAGTACTGCCATTGAACAGTGCTCCTTTTTCATGCTATACTGCAAATAGTTTTTTGGATGAAAATGAATTTTGGAAAACGGAGAAATGACATGTTTAAGATTGGAAATCATCTTTCTTCCTCCAAAGGATACGAAGCTATGGGAAAAATGGCTGTAAAACTGGGAGCGAATACCTTTGCTTTTTTTACACGCAATCCCAGAGGAGGAAAAGCAAAAGAAATAGATCCGAAGGATGTGGAAGCTTTTTTGCAGTATGCAACAGAATATCAGATTCAGAAGCTGGTGGCTCATGCACCTTATACTCTGAATCCATGCTCTGCGGATCCGGCGTTAAGGGAATTTGCAAAGAATACCTTTGCGGATGATCTGAAGCGTATGGAATATACACCGGGGAATTATTATAATTTCCATCCGGGCAGTCATGTGAAGCAGGGAGTCGATGTGGGGATCGATTATATAGCACAGATGTTAAATGAAGTCCTGACACAGGAACAGACAACCACGGTTCTTCTGGAGACCATGGCCGGAAAAGGCAGCGAAGTGGGAAGAACCTTTGAAGAGATCAGGGCAATTCTGGATCGTGTAGAGCTTCAGGACAAGATGGGTGTCTGCCTGGATACCTGTCATGTATGGGATGGCGGCTACGATATTGTCGGTGATCTGGACGGGGTACTGGATGAGTTTGACCGGGTGATCGGACTGGATCGTCTGAAGGCTGTTCATCTGAATGACAGTATGAATGAACGAGGCAGCCATAAGGACCGTCATGCCAGAATCGGAGAGGGAAAGATCGGACTGGAAGCACTGGCGGGAGTCATCAATCATCCAGTCTTAAAAGAACTTCCATTTATACTGGAGACACCGAATGACGATGCCGGCTATGCAGCAGAGATTGCACTGCTGAAAAAGATGCGGACAACACTGTGACCGGTGTCTTACCCTGCATAGAACAAAAACAGAAAAGAGTGACACAGATTTGAATACAACAGACATTTTACGAAGACTGGAGAAAAAAGAGATTACCGTAGAAGAGGCAGAGCAGCTGCTGCAAAATGGAGAAGAAAAGCAGGAACTGGAGTATGCCAACATTGATTATGAACGGGAAGAGCGCACCGGTGTGCCGGAAGTGATCTACTGTGCCGGCAAGACTGCAGGACAGGTACGGGGGATTGTGCAGAATATGAGAGAACACGGACAGAAGCATATCCTTGGAACCAGATGCAGCAGGGAAAAATATGAAGCTGCCAGAGAGGTGTGCCCGGAACTGGAGTATGATGAACTGTCCCAGATTATGGTGTATCAGCCAGAGCCATTTCCACTGAATAAGGGAAAAATCCTGGTGGCCTGTGCCGGTACCTCAGATCTTCCGGTGGCCAGGGAAGCGGCACAGACTGCCAGATTCCTTGGAAATGAAGTCGAAGAAGTCTATGATGTAGGCGTAGCCGGGATTCACAGACTGTTTGCCAGACTGGATGTTATCAAAAGTGCCAGTGTGATTGTAGCAGTGGCCGGAATGGAGGGAGCACTGGCTTCTGTGATTGGCGGACTGACAGATAAACCAGTGATTGCAGTGCCAACTTCGGTGGGATATGGAGCCAACCTGGGCGGTATGACTGCACTTCTGGCTATGCTGAACAGCTGTGCCAGCGGAACCAGTGTGGTGAACATTGATAATGGATTCGGTGCCGGCTATATGGCGCACAGTATCAACTGTCTGACTGGAAAACGGGAGGAAGATAAGTGAGAGAAAAAATATTGTATTTTGACTGTAGCGCAGGAATCAGTGGAGATATGACTCTTGGTGCACTGATTGATCTGGGGGCAGATAAGAAGGTGTTCCTGACAGAGCTGGAAAAACTTCATCTGGAAGGATATGAGATCGCTTTTGAGACAACTCAGAGAAATGCCATAACGGCAACACATGTGAATGTGATTCTGACCGGACAGGAGCAGGCTCATGATCATACGCACATCCATGAACATATCCATGACCATGGACATACGCATGAACACGATCACGAACACAGTCATGACCATGAACGCGGACATTTTCACCGGAGTTTCCGGGATATCCGTCAGATGATTCAGAACAGTGAGCTGTCAAAAGAAGTGAAGGATCTTTCCCTTCGCATCTTTACCAGAGTAGCCAGAGCTGAGGCTAAGGTACATCACAAGGATATGGAAGAAGTACAGTTCCACGAAGTAGGCGCGGTGGATTCGATTGTGGATATTGTGGGAAGTGCGATCCTGATCACGATGTTGAAGCCAGACCGTATCTGCGCTTCCGTAGTACAGGACGGGCATGGCTTTGTCCATTGCCAGCACGGAATGTTATCAGTGCCGGTGCCGGCAGTATGTGAAATCTTTGCAGAATCGGATGCGCTGATCCGCCAGATTGATGTGGATACTGAGCTGGTGACCCCAACGGGAGCAGCGATCATATCTGAACTGGCAGATTCCTTTGGCACCATGCCGGTGATGACCATTGATAAAATGGGCTGGGGAGCCGGAACGAAGATCCTGAAGATCCCGAATCTGCTGAAGGTGACGCTGGGATATCAGGAGACTGTTTCTGATAACTATACGGAACAGGACGAGATCATGGTACTGGAGACCAATCTGGATGACTGCACCGGAGAGATGCTGGGAGCAGCAATGGAGATTCTGATGGAAAACGGTGCGCTGGATGCTTTTTATACACCGATTTTTATGAAAAAAAACCGCCCTGCATGGTGCCTGACGGTACTGGCAAGACCGGAAGATACAGAAAAGATGGAGAGACTGATCTTTTTGCACACAACGACCATTGGGATTCGCAGGCATCTGGATCAGAGAAGAATTCTGAAGAGAGAGAAGGCTGTGGTGCCGACTGCTTACGGAGAACTTCAGGTGAAGCGTGTGGCACTGGAAGATGGATACCGGGATTACCCGGAATATGAGAGTGCAAAGAAGCTGGCTGTAGAAACTGGGAAACCGTTATGGGAGATTTTAAAAAATGATGGAAAATCTGGAGAGCTTATATAAAAAAGCAATATGGATTGCACAGGAAGCACACAAGGGACAGACGGATAAAGGCGGGAATCCGTATATTGAACATCCGTTGTATGTGGCGTCTCAGGTAGATACCACGGAACTGAAGATTATCGCCATGCTGCATGATACGCTGGAAGACAGTGAAGTAACTGCAGAGGACTTAAGACGGGAAGGATTCCCTGAAAGAATCGTAGAAGCGATCCTTGTCCTCACCCATGAGGATGGGAATGATGAGGCCTATCTGGATTATATCCAGAGAGTAGCCAGAAATACGATGGCAGCAGTGGTGAAGCGTGCGGATCTGATGCATAATATGGATATTTCCAGAATACCTAATCCTACAGAAAAAGACCAGAGGCGCCGGGCCAAATACGAACGGGCGCTAAAGCTATTGGAAGAACTGACCGATATGGATGCGGAACTTCCACAGGAATAAGAAAACAAAAGAAGAGAAAGAAAAATGAAGAAAAGAAAAATTGGCAGACTGCTGTTCTGGCTGCTTTTGCTGGTTGTAGTGATTTCTGCAACCGGGGTGACGGTGGCTATGAATCTGGCAGAGAAAAAACTGGATATGCAACAGGAAACAGAGAGTGAAACGGAAAAAACAAGTGAAACAGAGCAGGTGGACTACGAAGTACCAAAGCCGGATGTGTCCGAACAGCTGCTTACAGTGAATGATTATTCCAGACCGGGAGAGAAGACAGACGGAATCAAGTACATAGTCATTCATTATCTGGGTAATCCGAAGACAACGGCACAGGAGAATCATGATTATTTCGAGAGTCTGAAGGATCTGCAGAACTGTTATATGAGCGCCAACTATGTTGTTGGACTGGAAGGAGAAATCATTCAGTGTGTACCGGACGGGGAAGTAGCCTATGCATCGAATCAGGAGAACCACGAGTCGATTTCCATTGAAAACTGTCACATGGATACCACTGGAGAATTTCTGAAGGATACTTATATTTCACTGGTGAAGCTGACAGCATATCTGACGGAGACTTACAATCTGGGCAGAGATCAGATCATCCGTCACCATGATGTGACCGGAAAAGACTGCCCGATTTATTATACAGAACATGAAGACTACTGGGAAGATTTCCGTGATGATGTGATGACATACCGGGAACTTTGTAAAAAACAGGTGGTGACAGATGAAGAACTGGAGACGATTCTGAAGGGCCTTGCCCATACCTATAAGGATAAATCCGAAGCCAAAGAGGTAGAAGAAACCGAGAGCGAAGAGAGTGAAAAACGGAACGGAAAAGACGAATATTATGAAGAAGACTTTGTCAGTGAACTGCCAGATTCTTCTTATACACCAGATACATCCTATACACCGGATACGTCTTATACACCGGATACGTCCTATACGCCGGACACCTCCACGCTGGATACGTCCTATACACCGGATACGTCCTATACACCGGATACGTCTTATACACCGGATACGTCCTATACGCCAGACACTTCCACACCGGATACGTCTTCCACACCAGGTACGTCTTCCACACCGGACACTTCTACGCCGGATACCTCAGGAGACAGCAGCGGAGATGGCGGCACAACGGTAACACCGGATCCTTCCGGCGCTGCATCAGGCGGAGAGGCCGGAGCAGGTGATGGCAGCATGGAAGCTGTGGAAGAACTGTAAATCAAAAAAGCGAGTACTTTAAAAAAATCAAAAAAGTACTTGCTTTTTTAAAAACTTGTGTTATAGTAGTTATAGAACAGATAATGAAATGCAGATATTTGTTCGTTATTATTTAAATTTGATAGAACATTCCGACAGCAGGAGGTGACAGTTATGAATATTAATAAATTTACACAGAAGTCATTACAGGCAGTGAATGATCTGGAGAAGATCGCATATCAGTTCGGCAACCAGGAAGTAGAACAGGAGCATCTGCTGTATGCATTGCTGAATCAGGAAGACAGTCTGATTAAGAAACTGATTGAGAAGATGGAGATTCAGCCGCAGTATTTTGCCAACAGTGTAGAATCTGCCATTGAGAAGAGAACCAAGGTATCCGGTGGTAAGCCATATATCGGCAATGATCTGAATCAGGTGCTGATCACAGCAGAGGATGAGGCGAAGAACATGGGAGATGAATACGTCTCAGTAGAGCATCTGTTCCTTGCCATGATTCATCATCCAAGCAGAACAGTGAAAGAGCTGTTTCGTGAATATGGGATTACCAGTGAACGTTTCCTGCAGGCTCTGTCTACCGTAAGGGGCAATCAGAGAGTGACTTCGGATAATCCGGAAGCTACTTATGATACCTTGAGCAAATATGGACAGGAGCTGGTGGAGAAGGCACGTCAGCAGAAGATGGATCCGGTCATCGGACGAGATGCCGAGATTCGTAATGTGGTTCGGATCCTTTCCAGGAAGACAAAGAACAACCCGGTTCTGATCGGTGAACCTGGTGTTGGTAAGACAGCAGTAGTAGAAGGACTGGCACAGCGTATTGTACGTGGAGATGTACCGGAAGGTCTGAAGAATAAGAAGATTTTCTCACTGGATATGGGAGCACTGGTAGCAGGTGCCAAGTACCGTGGTGAGTTTGAGGAACGTCTGAAAGCAGTCCTGGAGGATGTGAAGAACAGCGAAGGTGAGATCATCCTGTTTATTGATGAGTTGCATCTGATTGTTGGTGCAGGTAAGACAGATGGTGCCATGGATGCGGGCAATATGCTGAAGCCTATGCTGGCCCGTGGTGAGCTGCATTGTATCGGTGCTACCACACTGGATGAGTACCGGAAGTACATCGAGAAGGATCCGGCTCTGGAACGTCGTTTCCAGCCGGTCATGGTAGATGAACCGACCGTAGAGGATACCATCTCTATCTTGCGTGGACTGAAGGATCGTTATGAGGTATATCATGGCGTGAAGATCACAGACAGTGCACTGGTAGCGGCAGCAACCCTGTCACACAGATATATTTCCGATCGTTTCCTTCCAGATAAGGCTATCGACCTGGTGGATGAAGCCTGCGCCCTGATCAAGACGGAACTGGATTCCATGCCGACAGAGCTGGATGAGCTGTCCCGTAAGATCATGCAGATGGAGATCGAGGAGGCTGCCCTGAAGAAGGAGACAGACCATTTGAGCGCTGACCGTCTGGAGACACTTCAGAAGGAGCTGGCTGAACTGAAGGCTGAATTTGCCAATATGAAGGCAAAGTGGGACAACGAGAAGAATTCGGTAGAGAATCTGTCAAAGCTGCGTGAGCAGATCGAGCAGATGAATAAAGACATTGAGCTGGCAAAGAGAAATTATGATCTGAATAAGGCAGCAGAACTTCAATATGGAGAACTGCCGAAGCTGCAGCAGCAGTTGAAGATCGAAGAAGAGAAGGTGAAGAATAAAGATCTTTCCCTGGTACATGAAAGTGTAACAGAAGAGGAGATCAGCAGGATCATTTCCAGATGGACTGGTATTCCGGTAGCCAGGCTGACCGAGAGTGAACGAAGCAAGATCCTGAATCTGGATAAAGAACTGCACAAGAGAGTCGTTGGTCAGGATGATGGTGTGCAGAAGGTAACAGATGCGATCCTGAGATCTAAGGCCGGTATCAAAGATCCTGGAAAGCCGATCGGTTCCTTCCTGTTCATGGGACCTACCGGTGTTGGTAAGACAGAGCTGGCGAAGGCACTGGCACAGAGTCTGTTCGATGATGAACAGAATATGGTACGTATCGACATGAGTGAGTACATGGAGAAGTACTCCGTATCCAGACTGATCGGGGCTCCTCCAGGATATGTAGGCTATGAAGAAGGCGGTCAGCTGACAGAGGCAGTTCGTAGAAAACCATATTCCGTAGTTCTGTTTGATGAGATTGAGAAGGCACATCCGGATGTCTTTAACGTACTGCTTCAGGTACTGGATGACGGACGTATTACCGATTCTCAGGGACGTACGGTAGACTTTAAGAATACCATTCTGATCATGACATCCAATATCGGCTCTCAGTATCTGCTGGAGGGTATCAATGACAACGGTGAGATCTCAGAAGAAGCAGAAAAGATGGTAATGAATGACCTGCGTGCACATTTCAGACCAGAATTCCTGAACCGTCTGGATGAGATCATTATGTTCAAGCCGTTGACAAAAGATAACATTGGTCATATCATTGACCTGATGATGGATGAGATCAATGAGAGACTGACCGGGCAGGAGATTTCCCTGAAGCTGACAGAAGCCGGTAAGAACTTCGTCATTGAAGGTGGTTATGAGCCGATGTATGGCGCACGTCCACTGAAAAGATTCCTTCAGAAAAACGTAGAGACACTGGCGGCCAGAGAGATCCTGTCCGGAGAAGTACGAGGTGGCGACACGATCGTGATTGATGCGCAGGATGGAGCACTGGTCACCAGAATCGAGCATGGTGAGGAGCAGGCATGATACCAAAAGATCCAATGATATTATTAAGTTACGTAAATACACAGCTGCGAGACTTTTATCCCAGTCTGGAAGCCCTGGCAGAAGGACTGGAAGTAGATCAGGAAGACCTGGTAAAGAAGCTGGCAGGCATCGACTACGAATACGATGCACAGCAGAATCAGTTCGTGTAGCTGCTGGACCAGTTGTGTCCTTCCTGGATAATAGAGACTATAAGGGCGTAAGTTTCTGGCTTTTGTGCCAGGAACTTACGCCCTTTTCAGGTTATGGCCCCGGAAAGTAAGAAGTGAGTGAAAATCGTGGTTGGGAGGATGCGAAAAGAAGCCGGATCAACCACGGAAAAGGGAAAATAAGTAAAAATCGTGGCCGGGAAGATGTGAAAAGAAGTCAGATCAACCACGGAAAAGAGAAAATAAGTAAAATCGTGGCCGGGAGGAAGGAAAAGAAATCAGATTGACCCCGGAAAGACAAGAAGTAGCAGAGTAATCTACCCCACGACAAAGATACATCAAGTTGTTGCAAAACCGAAGGAAATAAGAATAGCATTGAGGAAAGATAGTAAACAAGTGACAATAGAGAAGATAAAAGTAAAGTTGATTTATGGTGAATATCAGGAAATAGAACAGATTTGTAGGAATCAGACAGAGGCAGAGATTAGGGATTTGATGATGAATGTGGCATACGATACGGAAAATCTAAGCGTTTATGGTTTTATCCAATATATGATCAGAAGAACCGAAAACGCAAATTGGATAAAACTTGCAGTAGATATAATGTTGAATCCATTTAGCTTTATGGAAGGAGCATATTCAGTTGCATTATATCATGCCAGAGAACTTGTATTAATGGAAAGAAATATTATAAATTTGGAAAGACTTCTGTTTTTTTATAATATACCAGAAAAGCTAATTAATGATGAGGAAGCAAAGAATATAGCAGAAGAAATCTTGAAAACAGATGCTAATAATAAAGTGGCACAGGATATTATCAAATTATAACACTTTTCAGATTTTGACGTTGTATATCGTGCGGTAAAGGAATACAAAAAAGAGAATGCAAAGGAACAGGAAAAAAATCAGTGGCGTATGAAAAAAGTTTATGCATATTAAAAGAGAAAGGCGTCAAATTTGACAAAGGTCTTTCCATAAATGAATTGAATGAAATAGAGAAAGTGTACCGGATAAAGTTTCCTGACAGCTTGAGAAATTTTTTGATGGAGGCTCTGCCTGTTTCAAGAGGATTTTATAATTGGCGAGATACGAGCAATGATAATGTGAACTTTATAAAGAGGGTCATAAAAGAACCATTATTGGACGTATATAATATGGCTGGAGAAGTATATTGTTATGATGAATGGAATAATAAAGAAAGCGTGGCTGGAGAAGTTAGAAGGCGGCTTGAAACAGCGCCAGCATTACTGCCTGTTTTTAGTCATCGTTATATGCCAATGCTGGAAATGAAAAAAGATCCGCCAATCATTTCGATACATGGTGTTGATATTATATATTATGGGAAGAATTTGGAAGATTATTTTGATATAGAATTTGGCACTAAAAATCAAGCTGAAATGGAGTTTGATGATATTACACCCATTCCATTTTGGTCAGAAATTATGTGATTCATGAAACACATAAGAAAATCAAGGCAGATTATCAACTTGTATAAAAATAAAAAGTTGCATATACAAAAATAAAAAGATGCTTGAAAAAACGAAATAAAAATGATACACTAAGAATCACAAAAGCATATTTTTCAGTTTATGGCGCAATACGCTGTCTGAATTCTTAACATCATTTCAAAGATCTTATGCTTTTCGTTCTATCAATCAGGTAATG